>Ga0255342_1001995_pt1 | contig 26776 bp, 15 predicted proteins | sample wastewater_treat_3_FD_192416 | JGI IMG/M metagenome (GOLD analysis project Ga0255342, IMG submission 192416) | Wastewater microbial communities from Lulu Island WWTP, Vancouver, Canada - plant14 | ecosystem: Engineered > WWTP > Wastewater > Unclassified | place: Canada: Vancouver, British...
ATAAAGTACCAAAACAAAGAAGTTCAAATTGACTTGTTTTTCTACAACGAACCGACAGGCGTAAACGAATCAGTAAGAGAATATTTTACAAAGGACTTTAAAAAAATGTTTGAATAATGCCAACGCTCAACAGCCACACACATTGCCAAGCCGCACCAGCCAACGCTAAAACCAAAGCTTGACAAAGAGTGTGTCTGTCCCAACGCACGACCAAAACGACTGATAAACCAATGGACGAAAAGAACACCGAAGCGATAACAGCGTGTATGTGGCAATAGCGGGTGAAGTGGTAAATAGAAGGTCTGTGCTTCTAAGAAACTTTTTGCTAAAAGGACAGGAAAGTGCTTCTAATCCGCTACTGCACATACACGCAAAACGTTAGCGTTCATTGTAAAAAGACAAAACAGACGACAAAATGACAAAGGAATTTTTGCTGCATAAAGACAAAGAAGGAAAATGAAAAATGCCGACACACAAAACAGCACATTTGCAAGCCCCCGACACACAATCCGACACTTCGGCTTGCAAAAGAGTTGTTTTCTTGCTGACGCACCCAACAAAATGATTAAATTTGGACTTTAAAAATTTGAAAGAAATTATATGAATTTATTTGAAATATTAGTGGAGAAGACAAAGGAATGGAGAGATAATAATTACCAATCTGATGACTTTCCTGCTATTTCCGAGATATTATTATTTGCTAAAGAAGATAGCAAATTGCGTTTCTTGAGAGAACCGCAGTTTAGAGCAATGGAAGTTTATTGGTATTTGAGAATTAAGCAAAACACTCCTGACTTTATTACTTTATACAAAACCTTATTTCCCAAAAGGTCTGACTTTTTACAGGCGTTGAATATTGACAAAAAGCAAGAAATTCTTCAAATGATTATGGATGATGAAGATTATCTTGAAAGAATAAAAACCGATGATGAATTTGTAAATCATAATAATCTTGAATCCTTAAAGGAATCTTTGGAATTAAGCTATCCAAGTTACATACTTGCTTTAGCAATGGGTGCAGGTAAAACAATATTGATTGGCTCTATCATAGCGACAGAATTTGCAATGAGTATCGAATACCCCGAAGCAAATTTTATGAAAAATGCTTTGGTTTTTGCTCCAGGCACAACAATTATTGAATCCCTAAAAGAAATTGCAGACATTCCGTTTAATAAAATCATACCCCCTCGTTTGTATCGTCCATTTATGGCAAACATAAAATTGACTTACACTAAAACTGGCGAAAAAGACATACCTGTTGAGCAAGGTGGAAATTATAATTTGGTGGTAACAAACACCGAAAAAATAATGTTGAGAAAAATCCGTAAAAGTGCGACACAAACACAACTTGAATTTGAAGAAAAGGAAAAGCAAGAGCAATTACACGCAAATTTGCGCTTACAAAAAATTGCAAGTCTACCTAATTTAGGTATCTTTTCTGATGAAGCACACCATACCTACGGACAGAAATTGGGAGAAGATTTAAAAAGAGTAAGAAGCACCATCAATTATCTGCACGAAAAGAAAGAGATTATTTGCGTTGTAAATACAACAGGAACACCTTACTATAAATCCCAAACTCTGAAAGATGTAATCTTCTGGTATGGGATTGCCGAAGGAATACAAGATAATATTTTAAAAAGTTTAGAAAACGGCATTAGAAGTTACAGCATTAAAAAGGATTCCGAAAGCACCAAAGAAATGATTGAGGACATTATTCAACATTTTTGGGATAAGTATGGTGCAATTAAAACCATTGACGGTTGCAATAGCAAAATTGCCTTTTATTTTCCAACCGAAGATGCCTTACTAGAAGGACGACCACATATTGAAGCCGCACTCGCTAAAATAGGGCAACCTACTACAATTGTTTTAAAAAATACTCAAACATCTAAAAAAGAAGAAATTGACAGTTTTAATGCTTTAAACGACCCGAAAGCAATACACAGAGTTATTTTACTTGTTGGCAAAGGTACTGAGGGCTGGAACTGTCCGAGTTTATTTGCAACTGCCCTTATTCGCAAACTATCGGGTGCAAATAATTTTCTTCTTCAAGCAAGTACAAGATGTTTACGCCAAATTGCCAATAATAAACTAAATGCAACAATTTATTTAGATGGTAATAATGTTGCCACGCTTGATAATGAATTGAAAGAAACTTATGGTAGCAGTTTGCGGGAACTCAACGAGAAGAAAGCGGAGATGGTAACAAGGCGATTATTTATTATTAAAACAGAAATCCCTAAACTTCTTATCAAAAAAGTAATTCAAAAGGTTGTTCAGAATGAAGAAGAGAGAAAACCTGTTATTTTTAAAATACCAACTGATACTAAAGAAGAAAAAATTTCAATAACAACTTATAATCCAAATATTGTAAGCGAAGCAAAGGTTTTATACCAATCTGCTGAAGGAAATAAAACAATTTCAGTAAATCAAAGTGTTGATGTTTATTCTGCATCGCTTATGATAGCTGAAAATTATTATCTCGACCAATTTGATATTTTGAAAAAGCTAAAAAAACTATACACAGAAGAAGTTCCACACAACCATTTATTACAATTATTTGAACAAGTTGAAAGTCAGGTTTGCAATTACACATTAACCACAGAAGAAATAGAAGAAGCATTGGCAATAATTCGTTTGACAAACTTTGATGGTGACAACAATTTTAAAACAGACGAAGAAGGGCGACTATATACAGAGATACGATATACAAAAGGTAATGACACTAACTTTCTTGATAAAGAGAAAACAGAAGCAAATTCAAACAATTTCGGATTTCATTACACTCCTTACAATTTCGATTCGGGACCAGAAAAAGATTTCTACATTAACCTGTTAAATATGATTAATGAAAAACCCGAAGACATTGAAGATATTTATTTTACTGGTGCTTTAACCGACCCAAATAAAACTGATTTTTATTTTGAATACAAAGGAAACGACAATCAATTTCATAACTATTACCCCGACTTTGTGATTCGTAAAAAACAAAAAGGCCAAAAGGAAGGTAAGTTTTATATAGTGGAAATTAAAGCAGAAAATGAAAGAGATGATAGTATTGTGGGTGAAAAGGGAATGAAGAAGTTAAAAATGGATGAACTTGAAAAAATAAACAAAAATCGGTTTAAGTACGAAATTGTTTTTGTGCCTGGCAATACAGTGCCTACCGATAAGTATAATAATGTTAAAGAATTTTTGAAAGCAGAATAATATGGCAGAGAAAAAAGAAATGAAAATAGCAGAAGTTAAAGGACGACCAATGTTACAGTGGATTGGCAAACAACCTTTGGAAACAGTAAAATCGTTCCCTTCACAACTTGTCGAAAAATTTAATATTGATGAAGCTCCTCAAGTGCCAACTTTTGAGAGTTTGAAAAATAACTGGACAAACTTATTATTTCACGGGGACAATAAAGAAGTTTTAAGCACATTGCTTGTAAATGGCTTTCGTGGAAAAATTGATTTGATATACATAGACCCTCCTTTTGACAGTGGTGCTGATTATATTAGAAAAGTTGAGTTAAGAGGACAAAAAGAAAAAATTGAAGGTGAAGAACCTTCTTTAATAGAGCAAGTTCAATATACAGATATATGGGCAAATGATAATTATTTGCAATTTATGTATGAACGATTTATTTTGTTGCGTGAACTTCTAAGTGAAAGGGGGTCTATATATGTTCATTGTGATTGGCACAAAGGGCATCATTTAAGATTCTTGTTAGATGAGGTCTTTGGGTCTGAAAATTTTAGAAATGAAATTATTTGGTGCTATTATGGACCAGGTTCACCTGGTATGCAACAGTTCAATAGAAAGCACGACAATATATTTTGGTATGTAAAAACTAATGATTGGGTTTTCAATGGTGATGATATTAGAATTCCATATCACGAAACAACCGCAAAAAAATTTGAGAGTGAAGGTACTGGATTTGGTGGAGAGAGAGAATTGGCAGATGGTAAAATTCCTGAAGATTGGTGGCCACTTCCAATTGTCAATCGCATAAGAACAGAAATACTTAACTATCCTACTCAAAAGCCATTACAACTAATAGATAAGATAATATCTGCAAGCTCAAACGAAAACTCTATTGTACTTGATTGCTTTATTGGAAGCGGTACAACTGCTGCATCGGCTCAAAAACTTGGAAGAAAGTGGATAGGTTGTGATATTAATAAAGGTGCAATTCAAACAACAAGTAAAAGATTACAAAATGTAATCAAAGAACAAATTAAAGAAATTGAAAAAGAAAAATCTAAATTAGATTTAGAAGAAAAGAAAACATTTTTCACCACATTTTCTCATTATAAAATAAATGATTACGATTTACAAATACAGCATAATGAACTGAAATTATTGGTTTATGAGCATATTGGAGTAAAGAAATTAGCAACAGATGGTTTTTTCGATGGTACCTTTGGAACTGAATTGGTTAAGATTATTCCTTTCAATCATCCGTTATCAGTACTAGATTTGCAATTAGTAAAAACTGAACTGGAAAAACGAAAAGACGAAACGAGAAATATTGTTTTGGTTTCTCTTGGTATGGAAGTTAAAGTTAAAACCGCCATTGACGATTACAATAAACTAAGGCCAGTAAACAAAATCCGAATAATAGAATTACGGACTGATAAAAAATATGGTTCGTTTTTCGTTCACAAACCTGCACAAGCAGAATTGGAGATAATAAAAACAAAAGACAAAGGGAAGGTAATCCTAAAAGACTTTGTTTCTCCGACAATTATTCAACGTCTGAATATTGACAGCAAACTATTTCAAGCACAAATAAAAGATTTTCGCAGTCAAATTGATGTTGTGCTTATTGACACCGACTATATTGGCGAAGTATTTAACATTTGCATAAGCGATGTGCCAGAAAAAAAGAAAGATTTTGTAAAAGGAGAATACGAATTTGCCATCAAAAACAAGGACTCGAAAATAGCAGTAAAAATAATAGATATGTTGGGTGAAGAAGTACTAATAATTGAATAGCCAACGCTTCGTAGTCAAGCACATTTGCAGGTCGCACCAGCCAACGCTAAGACCAAAACCTGCAAAAGAGCTTGCCTACCCCATCGCACGGCAGACAGAAAAGATGCAGCTAAAATGAAAGACAGAATAACGAATGACAAGAAGGGCCAGCTTGTAACAGGCGGTTGCTGTCAGTGGCAGGACAGTACTTCGTATGACAGTGACGAGGTTATTGAAACTTTTGTTCTTCGTAGAAAGTTTAGTGATGAGCCACCGAACAGCATACCGCCAACCGTTAGGCAACATGCTAAAAGAGCCAACGCACATTCAAGCACATTTGGTTTTTGCCGAAACGCAAAGCCCAAACAAAAAACCAAAAGAGCTTGAATTTTGCCAACGCACGACAAAAACATATTGAGACAGAAAATGAAAAATGAAGCTCATTCAAGAATTAAAATAAACCAACTGCTGACAGAGGCGGGATGGAGATTCTTCGACAATGAGGAAGGTAAAGCAAACATATTGCTTGAAAATCATGTGAAGATTACCCAGCGCGAGATCGACACTTGGGGCAACGACTATGAGAAAACTAAGAATGGCTCTTTAGACTTTTTACTCGTTGACAGTGACAATAAACCAATTTGTGTTCTAGAAGCAAAAAAAGAAAGCCTTCACCCTCTTGTGGCAAAAGAACAAGCAAGAAAATACGCCAAGACAGTAGGTGCCAGATATGTAATTCTTTCCAACGGAATTGTTCATTACTTCTGGGACACGACAAAAGGAAACCCAAAACCGATTTACAAATTTCCTTCACCTGAGGAAATTGGAGCAATTAAAAACTGGAATCCCGACAGATATTCACTTGCAAACGAAGAAGTCGAAGTTGACTACATTGTTAAAGTGCAAATGCCTGACTTTGCTGAAAGACCTGAATGGAATGGAAGCATTGAAGCAAGCAAAGATTTTATCTGGACAAACGGACTTAGATTTTTAAGACATTATCAGTTAAAAGCTATTCAGGCTTTACAAGGTGCAGTCGGAGAAGGAAAAGACAGGTTCCTATTTGAAATGGCAACTGGAACTGGTAAAACATTGACTTCTGCGGCTGTTATCAGATTATTTTTGAGGACACAAAACGCAAGACGAGTTTTGTTTTTGGTAGACCGTTTGGAATTAGAAGACCAAGCATGGAAAGCTTTTACAGAATATTTGAAACCTGATTACACGACTTTCATTTATAAGGAACACAAAAGCGACTGGAGAAAATGCGATATTTTGGTTACGACCATTCAATCATTAATGCACAATGACAAATACCGCTATGATTTTTCACCGACTGACTTTGACCTTTTAATTTCTGATGAAGCACACCGCTCTATTTCAGGAAATGCAAGAGCCGTTTTTGAATATTTTCATGGTTACAAACTGGGATTAACCGCTACACCAAAAGACTATTTGAAAGGTGTTGACCCTGACAAAGTAAAAGAAAACGACCCTAGAGAAATTGAACGGAGAATGTTGAGAGACACCTACTCAACCTTCGGTTGTGAGGGTGGCGACCCAACTTTCCGTTATTCCTTGATTGATGGTGTGAAAGATGGCTATTTGATTAATCCCAAGGTTTTAGATGCCCGAACTGAAATCACTACACAATTACTTTCTGATGAGGGCTATGCAGTTGTAGTTCCATCAGAAGAAGGAGAAGAAACCGAAACATTCGTTTCAAGAGATTTTGAAAAGAAGTTTTTCTCTGAAAAAACGAACAGCATTTTTTGCCAAACCTTTTTAGAGAATGCTTTGCGAGACCCAATTACAAACGAGATTGGCAAAACAATAATTTTTGCAGTAAGTCAAAACCATGCTCGAAAGCTGACGGAGCAATTGAATGAATTTGCAGAGCAACTTTTCCCTGGCAAGTACAATTCCGATTTTGCGGTTCAGGTAACTTCTCAAGTTGGTGATGCACAGCAAATGACCATCAACTTTACCAACAATAACCTAAGTGGAAAAACAACTTGGTTAGAAGGTTATAAATCTTGTAAAACAAGAGTTTGCGTTACCGTTGGAATGATGACAACTGGTTACGATTGCCCCGATTTATTGAATATCTGCATGATGCGACCGATTTTTAGTCCTGCTGATTTTGTGCAAATTAAAGGAAGAGGTACACGCAAAAACACTTTTGAATACAAGTTCAAAAATGAACTGAACGAAGAAGAAATCATCCGACACGATAAAGAAATATTTAAACTGTTCGACTTCTTTGCAAACTGTGAATATTTCGAAGAAAAGTTTGACTATGATGAAAAACTAAAACTGCCACAACCTAAAAAAGGAAGTGGTGAAGGTGGTGGCGGAGGTGTTGATATTGACAAATACACTACTTATCAACCTGACCCATTGTTGAGTTTAGTTGAAGAGCCAATTGGTCCAGAAGGCATGCGGATTGACAGAGAACTTTTCAAAAAGTTTGAAGACCGTATCATCATGGATGACATTATAAAAAAGAATGTTGAACTCGGAAATTGGGAACAAGTGGCAAGCCATATTCAACAAGAGATTTTCGACAAACCGCATGAATATTTCAATCTTGAAAAAATCAGGAAAGCAGCTAAAATTGACCGTAAGGTTACCATTCGTGAGGTGGTAGAAAAAATCTTTGGAATCATTCCAAAATTCAAATCAAAGGATGAATTGCTCGAAGAAGAATTCGACAAATTCATTTCCATTTATCCACCAGAAGAAGATGTAAATGTGAGAGCCTTGAAATATTTCTTTAAGGCTTACATCGTTGACCAAGATATTCGGAAAATAATTGAATCCAAAGATTTTCATGCCTTGCAGACGCATCCAACGCTTACGATTTCACAATTCAAGGCAGTTGCCAACAAGTATAGGGAAGTTATCCCTGTTTACATTAAAGATTACATTAATTTAGAGCGGTTCGCTGCTTAACAAAAGGAATATATGTTAGATACACAAACGAAAAAAAGGATTGACGATTGTAGAAGTATTTTGGTTGGTAAACTTCCAGACCCAAAAGCACAAATTGAGCAAATAACTATTGGCTTAATATACAAGTTCATGGATGATATGGATAAAGAAGCCATTGAACTAGGAGGAAAAAGCAAATTTTTCACTGGAGAATATGCTAAATATGCATGGGACAAATTGTTTGACACTAAAGTGACTGCAAATGAAATGTTGAGTTTGTACTCAGAGTCAATTGTGAGTATGGAAAAGAATCCTAACATCCCACAACTTTTTAGGAATATTTTTAAAAATGCCTATTTGCCATACAAAGACCCTGAAACTTTAAAATTATTTTTAAAAACAATAAGTCATTTTGAATATACACATAGTGAAAAATTAGGTGACGCATTCGAATATTTATTATCCATAATGGGTTCTCAAGGCGATGCAGGTCAATTTAGAACTCCAAGACACATAATCGAATTTCTTGTAGAAGTGGTTGAACCAACAAAACAAGATTTAATATTAGACCCTTCTTGTGGTACAGCTGGGTTTTTAATTTCTGCTTATAATTTCATCGTTAAAAATTCTGAGGAAGGATTAAATCCTGATGAACAAAAGAAATTACTTTCAAATTTTGTTGGTTATGATATTTCACCTGACATGGTTAGGTTAAGTTTGGTAAATCTTTATTTGCACGGATTTGTTGACCCAAAAGTTTATGAATATGATACTTTATCTGATGATGCTAGATGGGATGAAACTTTTGATGTGATATTAGCCAATCCTCCGTTTATGACTCCAAAAGGAGGCATCAGACCGCATAAAAAATTCACAATTCAAAGCAGTAGGTCTGAAGCATTATTTGTTGATTATATTATTGAGCATGTAAACTCAAAAGGAAAAGGCGGTATAATTATTCCTGACGGCATAGTAAATAATAGCACATATGTTAATCTTAGGGAAATGCTTTTAAACAATGGCTTATATTCTGTTGTTTCATTGCATCAAGATGTTTTTCGTCCTTATGCTGGTGCTAAAACTTCAATTTTATTTTTTGATAAATCACTGGAAGGTCAAAAAGGCAATATTCTATTTTTAGATATAGAGAATGATGGATATCAAAGAGGTTCATTGAGATATCAAATTGATGCAAATGATTTGCCTGTTGCCTTAAGTATTATTAAGAAATACAAATCAGAAAGCAAAAGCCTTGGTATTAATAGCAGAATAAAAGACATTAATGGTAAAGCAGTAAATTTATTTGAATTAGATGAAAAGATATTCCCTCATTACAAAGAGAACTTAACACTTTATGCGAATACATACATTTACGATAATAGTGCAACTAAGTCAATCAATCGAAAACGTATTAAAGATTTGTTTAAAATTGAAAAAGGTGAATTGCAGAGCACAAAAGCAGAACCAGGACAATATAGATTCATAACTGCTTCTGATGAATTATTAAATCATGAGACATTTACACATGATTGTGAGGCTATAATAATTGCAGTTGCAGCAGGTGGTTCGCTTGGCAAAGTTCATTATGCAAATGAAAAGTTTATAGCAAGTGACTTATGTTTTATTCTTACGCCAAAGAAAAAAAGTACAAACGTCATATTTTATTCATATTATTTTAAAAACATTCGCCAAGTATTAGTAAAAAGTTTGGCAAAGGGTGTAGGTAAACAATCAATAAATAAAACTGATTTTGAGAACTTTTTTATTGATGATTTTTCACCAGATATCCAAAATTTAATGGGAAACAAAATTCTATCGTCTAAAACAGCTATTTTAGATTATTATAAAAAGATTTCTGAACTTGAAAATAGTTTAATTAGCGAAATCGATGAAATAAAAACTTCAAACTAAATATGGCAACCCTTCACAGCCACACACATTGCCAAGCTGCACTAACCAACGCTCAAACCCAAGCTTGGCAAAGAGTGTGTCTGTCCAAACGCACGACCAAAACGACCGACAAACAAGCGGACGAAAAAGAAGCACGATTGCCTAACAGCGGTTTTGCAAAAAAGCGGGTTCAGTGGTTAATTGAACATTCTTCCTCGCATCAAATTTTGTGGTATATTGACAGTTTAGTGCTCCGAAATCCGCTTCTTCGCAAAGCCGCAAAACGTTACAAGCAAGCCTGAGAAAAAAACAGCGACATGAAAATTGACAAGACGACATACAAGGACAGAAAAGAAAGACAAATTGCAATGACTGCCGACCACACCAGCCGACCCGATAAAGTTTTATTTTTTGCCGACCCACATTTTTTGTTTTTTAAGAGCCGACCCACATTGCACACATTGTCAAGCCGCATGAGCCGACACACAAACCAAAGCTTGCCAAAGAGTGCAATCTTGCCAACACTTCCATATCGATTAATTCTATCATTTTGAAAAATGCAAAAACATTGAATATGAAGCCAATCATTAAAATTCTATCAGTATATTTTCTAATAATGCTGATATTTCCATCTTGTGGAAGCCGTTCTAATAAAGCAAATTCTGAAATCAGCGACCAAAGTGAAGAAATATCTTTAAATAATCCATCAGGATATGGCAAATCATTTCAAAACTCACCTGTAGTAATAAAACCAACCTCTACACCCGCTATTTCAAAGGTTCTATTTTTTATTGAAAATTCCGGTAGCATGAAGGGTTATGTTGTCGGTAGCTCAAGTTACGTTGATATGCTTTCCAATATCGCAAATCATCCAGACCTTATAAGAAATAATATTAATCGAATATTTTATTTAACTAGTGGCACATCGACTCCCAGAAGGGTGACAAACTTAAATCAAAGCCTTATTCCTGCGAATTTTAATGAAAGTAGAAGTAACCTTAACAATTTATTTAAAACAGCACTTGATAGCACACATGCAAACTCTGTCACTATTTTAGTCTCAGACGGTATTTATGATATGTGCCCTGATCCAAATCCCTTGAATACGTTATCCATATTAGGGCGTGATCTTCGTTCTGTTTTTATCAGAAAACTGCAGGGTTCTGACTTTCAAACAATTGTAATAAAGTGTAAATCAAGTTTTAATGGTAGATATTTCCCAGGTAATTGTTGTCCAGCATACTCAATTATTCAGGAAAGACCATATTACATTTGGATTTTTGGAAATTCGGATATCCTAAAAAAGTACTTTCCTGATAATTATTTAAATAGTCTTAATGGTTATGTAGATATGGCAAGATTCTTTATTTATCCTAATGGGAATGACAATTACAGAGCAAATTCACATAAAAAAATCGGAACGTACTACCCATCAAGGGATAATGCCAATACTTTAGAAAGTGCTAGGTCTAATTCAAGTAATGTTTTTCAGTTTTCAATAGCTGTTGATTATTCGCATCTTCCATTAAATGACAAATATTTAAGTGATATAAGCAACTATGTTTGTACTAATGGATTTGAAGTTGTTTCAATTGACAAACCTACAGATATTTCCAAACTTGGATACCCTAATCAAACACATCTGATTGTTGTCAAAAAAACAGGGAATCCGATTGGCACTTTGACTGTTTCATTAATCAATAAAGGATATCCATGGATAACCACAACTAATATAAATGACGACTGTAATATCCGTGGAAATTCTAATCAAACATTTGGCTTTGAGGTGCTCAACAAGGCAATTATTGACGCTTATAACAACTTCAATCCTGTAAATGAAATTTGTAAATTCACCATAAACTTAAAAAATTAAAAAAATGACAGAACTTTTTTCCGATTGGTTTGCGACCATTTATGACAGATGGTTCAATATTTTCAATCCAGATTTCCAAAGTCCAGTATTTCAATATTTGTTTGATAGTGGCTTTTATAACATGATTGGATTAATTTTTCTTTTTGTTCCAATTGCTTTAATGGCTGTATTTTATTATTTATGGAAATATCCTTATGGGAAATGGTGGCATTGGTTAATCTGGTATGTTTTTGCAGCATTAGTTGTTTTTGGATGGACATTTGGATATGCAAATCAATTCATCAATGCCTCTGATTCGCAGGAAATGATAACCTGTTATAATGTTCAGGAGTGTGCTGATTATATTAAAGGACTCCCAATGGATTATGCAAAAGCGAATTTATTTCTAAGCCTTGTTGTAGGTTTTATTGGAAGCCTATTTTTAAAGCAATTTAGTAAAGTTCAAACTCATTTACCTTTTTAAATCTTAGAATTATGGCAAAGAAACTATATATTTTCGGAATAGGTGGCACTGGTTCACGTGTCATTAAATCATTGGCAATGCTACTGGCTGCTGGTGTTAAACTTGAAAACGGATTCGACACAGTCGTTCCTATCATTATCGACCCCGATACAGAAAACGGTGATTTAAACCGCACAAAGGATATTCTAAGGTTGTATCAGGAAGTTCGAAATCAGATAAAAAACCCGGATGATTTCTTTAAACAGGAACTTAAAACTGTGAATGAGTTGGCTGACCCGAAGAACAAAACAATCAGTCCGGATTATTTTCAATTTAAACTTAATGATGTTGACAGCACAACATTTGGTCAATATATTGGATTTGATTCATTATGTGAAGAATACAGAAACTCTAAAGATGACAAAAGTTTTATAAAACTTCTATATTCTAACAGTAACCTGAATTCTGATTTAAGTATCGGTTTTAAAGGAAATCCTAACATGGGTTCAATCGTGTTGAATCAGTTTACTAATTCCGAAGATTTTAAGAGATTCGGGCAAACATTTGGACATGAAGATGCAATTTTTATCATCAATTCCATCTTCGGAGGAACCGGTGCAGCAGGTTTTCCATTGTTAATGAAAAGAATACGGTCAAGTGAAAAACCAATTATTAAAGATGCTCCAATAGGTGGGTTGACTTACCTACCATATTTTTCTTTGAATAAAAAGGGAGAAATTAATGATGATTCGTTTGAAGAAAAGGCAAAAATAGCTATTGATTATTATAATAGAACAATTATTAACCAAAGAAAAATAAATGTTCTGCATTTTATTGGAAACAGAGGAAATACCAATATAGAAAAATATGCCGTTGGAGGTGCCGAACAGAAAAACAAGGCACACTTCCTTGAAGTTGCCGGAGCACTATCAATTATTGAATTTTGTAAAAACATAGGGAACTATACCTGCAATAATGGTCAAACAACACGGCCAACAGAAATTAAGGAGTTTGGAATAGAACGGGCAAATGAAAACATTTCATTTGACGATCTCAATATTGATAATAAAGAACAGTTATACAAACCATTAACAAAATTCAGGCTATTTACACAGTATCTGAATGAAGGTTTATTAAAGGCAAAGAACGTATCACGATGGACAAAAAGCAATTTCTTTATTTTGCAGAAACAGAAAAAATCACCATGCAATCCTGCATATTTTGATACGTCTGAGTATAAAAATCAAGTTGTTGCATATAATAAGCATTTCAAAGACTGGATTGATGAATTATCTAAAAACAAACCTGCTTTCAGTCCCTTCTTCGATATTATTCCAAATAATTTATACACCAAAATTGATACTCAAAATTGTCTGAACATTGATAACTTACAATTACGATCAGAGAAGGATACGAAAACAGGCGAACCCAAACAAATTCACACGACATTAATTAGATTATTTGGAATTTCCACTGACAAGGTTTATCAAAAACTACCAGTTAGAGTCAATAATGAATCTGAGAAAGTAATAGAAGTATTTCGATTACATCAGGGACAGGAAGGTACTGGCTGGTTCGTGAGTGCAGCTATTGATAAAGATGCGCTTAGAACAATAAAAACAGAAGGCAAAGATATTGCATCATCCATTCCAAGTCCTTTTGCAAGAATTGACTTAGTGAAATCTGCATTTGATTGGATAAATTCTGAAGTCAACTCAATTGTTGGTGGTAGAAATGAGTTGTCACGAGAAGATAAACTGAAAATCAAGGCAATCATTGAAGGCAAATCAGCCCAAAATAAACTTATCTCAGATGCTTTAGATGTGGCACAAATGTTTTATAAGTATCCAATAATAAAAGACAAAATTGAGATTATTGCTTGGAGACCAAAAGATGGAAATATAAGCAATAATGAAATTGGAAGGTTTAAAGAAATAATTAATAACAGTTTAAATAACAGACATAAACTATTTGCTGAGACTTTAAGTATTTATTGGGAACAAGACAGTGTAGCACAAACAGACCAAGGTAATTTGATTCTTTATAATTTTGAACATGTTAATAGGTTGTATTTCGTTATAAATAAAAACACGAAACAAGTCATTGGAGGTTCTTCTCCTGCAACACTTTTCTTTGCTGCCCCTGATGCAAAGAATTCCATAAATGGCTTGGAAATTAGATGTGGTCAAGACATCTTATTGGACGACATATATTTTCCGCTGCATAAACGGGAAGTTTCTTTTATTGAATATATGTATGCATTTGCTAAGCAGAGCAACAATTTCTCAATTCTTTTTCCGGAAGTGTCAAAATACTTGGATAATATTAGAGATTATCTACTTGAAGACAGTATGCGCACTGTAGTTGCTAACTTAAATAATGGGAGCATTACAAACTATCAGCAATGTCATATTTCCTCTGATGAGCAAGACTATTGCGAAATATTAGGACTTAGATTAGGAACAGAAAAAAGCTTTCTGGAGGATAAGATAATTGAACTCCCTTACTCCATTGATTCATCAAAATTTAAAACGTGTGGTGCGAAAAAACACTTATTGCCTGTAACACAAGCATTCATTAAACAATATGGAATTGAAAATATTGAGCAATATTGTAAAATTGAAGAAAGAGCTGGTGGAGGCGTTGAAGCCATATTAGATGTTCCGGTGCAAAATGGAACATTACAGTATAGGAAACTTTATCATCAAAATGATATAGTAAAATTAAAGGTTCATTTAGCCATCTTGCCATTTTTAAAACCTAAGAATGCTAAAATTGATTATACAATCGGTATAATTGATGACCGCCCCGATAAATCAGTAAACATTTCTTTAAGTTACCTAAATAACGGACAAGAAATACAAGTAAGTGCATCATCTGTTGTGAGAAACCCTGGAATTGATGATGTGAAAAGCATATACTATAAATTCAATTCGACATTTGATTCAGTGTGTTTTGGTATTGGGTCAGTGAAAAATATTATCATTCCTAAGCTTACTCCCTGCTCTGAAAATGATGATGTAACTTTTGCTATTGATTTTGGAACCACCAACACTCATATTGAATATTCTACTGGAGGAAATACTTCTATCCCGCTTGATAATGCTGGAACTTTGCCTTTATGGCAATCCCTGATGAACAGAAAAGACAGAAATGTTGATCCAGAAGTGTTTGCAAATGAAGAAACATTTGAAAATGAATTGATGCCCTATTTAATATCCTCTCCAGATTCAATTTTTAAATTTCCATTGCGTACAGCTATTGTTTTCAATAAAGATTACAGCTTTTCTAAAAATGACCCATACCGATTATTTCAACATGTAAATAACTTTCTGTTATATGAAAAACGTACAGTTCCAAAGCATTATTTAAAACCCGACACTCAGCTAAAATGGAGCAATTATAGTGATGATAAAGCCGACCTAAAAGTTAATGCATACATTGAATATTTGCTGACAATTGTCTATTTCAAAGCATTATCTTTAGGTGCGAACCCTTCAAATACGAAAATCGTATGGTTCTACCCAGTTAGCATGGAGGGTGCTGAAAATTCTGATGGGGAATTAGGAATTTTTATCAAACTATGGAAAGCTGCATATCAAAAAGTGTTTGGTTTAGACAATACGAATAATTTGATTCAGGTACCAGAGAGTGTTGCTCCTTATTTATATTACAAGCCTCAAGTTGCCGGATTAAGTTTGTCAATAGATATAGGTGGTGGTTCATCAGACATAGCTGTTTTTGATGAGGCCAGTCCTAATGCAATTCTTATCTCATCGTTTAAATTTGCTGGTAACGCAATCTTTGGTGATGGCTACTCAACACAGGGCGAAAAAGGAAATTCAGATCATAACGGTTGGGTAAAAACATTCATAAAAGAAGCATCATCGGTTGCAGGAAAGGAATATGAAGGAATTCTGAAAGATATTCTTTCAAGGAAAGATTCAGCCGACTTCAATAATTTCTTGTTTAGCCTTGAAAGCGATAAAACGAAGAATTTCAGTTATAGCAGATTAATTGAAAAGGATAAAAAACTCAAATTGTCAATTCTTGTATTTTATGGTGCTCTTGCCTATTACTCTGCTAACCTACTAAAAAAATCCGGGATAGAGGACATTCCATTATATGTACTTTTAAGCGGGACTGCAGCAAAATCTGCAATCATACTTGATTCATCATCACCTGATAATCTTGTTAATTTAGCTTCATTGTTCAAGTATATTTTCGAGAAAGTTTACCAGAAAAAAATTGACAGAGATATTACACTTAAAGTCGCACCAAATCCAAAAGAACTAACTTGCAAAGGTGCTTTAGAAAGTGGTATTACAGAAAGTGTTAATCAGAATACGATTAAATTTTGGTTAGGTGGTATTAATGGAGGTGTTTGGGGAAAAGCTTTAGATAAAGAAAAAGATGTCGAGGCAACTCCAAAATATGAGGATATATTTAAGGATAATAGCGCAAAGGAAAATATAAGCAATTCAATTAAAGATTTTTACAGAGTCCTAGATGAATATGTAGGGAAGGTTAAATTTGAAACTAAATTTTTAATTGAACAGTCAGCTTATACAAAGTTTAAAGATTTAAGGGATGGAGAAATTGAAGCTTTTCTGGAACGAGGTTTAAAGGCTTTTCACAAAAAAAATGAACGTCATGTTGAAGAAACTCTGTTCTTTTACCCATTGGTCGGTATTTTAAATAAATTAACCTATGAACTTTCAAAAATCTAATATTTTCCGCTACTTAAAAATCATTGCTATCTCTATATTCTTTCTTATAAAATGCAATTTTCTATTTGCACAGAAAGACCTTACTGATACTGCAAAGACTTATGAATATTGGACAAAAAGAGGTGTTATTGAAATTGTTTATGCTTACATGAACGATTATATTACCACCGTTACGGACTCTTCGTTACCCAAGGAAAAGATAAAAGATTGTACTAAAGAAAAGAATGGTTTAAACGAATATGAAAAGAAGTTTATCACACCTTTGGAGAAAATAGAAATTGAAGAATTATCATCCAAACTAAATGAAGTTTCCAGTTTTCTAAAAAACAATAATTGGTCAGGTGCTGAGAAAAATGTTTTTCAACCACTATTTAAAAATTTAACCAATAATATGTCTTTGAATGAAGATTTTTTCAAAACAACAAAGCCAATTGGTGGAAAAAGTACTGATATCCCCGGATATTCGAACGAAATGATTAACTGGAATAAGACCGTTAGTAGAATTCTTTCGGATTATAAAGATGATTTAAAGAAACTAAAACCTGAGCCTGAAGAGGAAGACACAAATTCCGGCACTTCAGATCCGACCATTGATCCAGTAAGTGGCGGAGCCTCAAATCAAGCTGTTGCTGAAGGTCAAAATTGGAAATTTGTTCTATTAATAGGTTTCTTATCTTTTCTAATTGGAATGTTCATCACATTTTTTATTATCAAATCAAGAATTTACTATTTGCTTGATGATGATAAAGAAACTTATAAGAATAGCGTCCAACGCGGTTTGTTTTCATTTCTCTCTATGATAAGTCTATTGAAAAAAAGAAAAGATGACTATAAAAATAGAGTTTCAGAGCTTTTGAATAAAATTGAGAAATTAGAAAAGAAACCAAAATCTGAAAATGATACTACCTCTAAAACCAACATAGATAATGTTGAGAATGAACAATTAGCAGTAAATACAGACGATTCATCTAAATCAATTGAATGGGTTATATCAAAAGAGGCTGGTAATAATTCAATATCTTATTTTAGTATTCCTGAAAATGATGGAAGATTTATTATTGAAAAAGGTGAACAAGCCAATGATGGTTCAAAATATTACAAAATTGTCAACCGAACCAGTTCAGATGAAGGTGATTTATTCTATATAAGCGGAACTCAGGACAAGAGGGCTATAAACCGTCTTGACTCTTACTTGAAACCAGTCTGTGATATCGATAACATTATTAATGCTGAAAATGCTTCAAAAATTGAAGTGCTTAAAAACGGCAAAGTAATCAAGATTGCTGACAGTTGGGTAATTGACACAAACCATAAAGTAAAAATTAAACTTGTATAAATATGATTATGCTTCAGGTTCCAACAGATCCTTTAAATAATGCTACATCTGTTATCAGTACTGGTCACAATTTCTGGTTCTATTTTGAAGTAGTCCTCATTATTTGTGTAATTATTTATCAATTTATTCATTCAAGAAAGGTCTTTCTAAGTATTGAGGAATTAAAGGGGATTTTTAACAATCGTATTATTATTAAGAATGGGTTTATTGAAAAAACCAACTTAAGGAAAAAAGACAAATCCCTTGAAGATATTGTTTTCATAGAAGAAGGCGATGAGAATGCAGATGACTTGTTTTCAGATCAGAAAATTGTAAATATTTCAATAGCAGATACAAAAGGTAAAGGAATTATTAAGCGAATTTGTGACGACATAAACAACTATTTATTAAATAATTATGGTGCGACAGTCAATTTTAGCATGATAAAGGACATAGTAGATAGAGAGGTTGATATAAAAGATGAAGAAATTTCGCATTCAATACCCACGCCCTTATATCTGGGCCTTGCAGCAACAATGATTGGGATAATCTTTGGTTTATTCTCAATGCCTGAACTAAATGGCGACCATTTTTCTAAAGGTATTGATGCATTAATTAATGGAGTTAAACTAGCCATGTTTGGAAGTCTTTCCGGATTAGCCTGTACTACTATTTTATCTTCATTTTTTTACAAGAATGCAAAAAAACAAGTACTTAGCGAAAAGAATAAACAAATTTCTTATTTGCAGGCTATGTTACTTCCCGAGCTTTTAAAAGCTGAAGAATCTGGAATTTCTGGTCTAAAAGCAAGCATTGACAGATTTGCAAGAGATACGACTGGAATGGCAACAATCCTTTACAATACAACTTTAAAAACTGAATCGAATCTTAAAATTCAAAATGAAATAATTGTAACTCAAAAAGAAATAATTCAGAAAATTGAAAGTATTGGTGTTACAAGAGTTTCAAAAGCTAATCTTGAATTACTGGAGAAACTTGAGAAAAATATTCAGTCGTTTAATCAGTTTGCCAACTATCTTGAGTTAATGGGGAGGATTTCTGTACAGTTACAGGATTTTGCATCCCGGACAGCTAATATTGACAGCATTACAAGACATATTGAATCCTCATTATCAGAAAATAAGAGGCTAATTGAGTTTTTATCAAGTCATTTTAATAAAATTGAAAATGCAGGGAATGCTGCTCTGAATGCCGTTGATGTTGCAGATTCTCATTTTAGAGATTCAATAGAACGTTTAAAACTCAACACGGAAAGTACACTTGAAAACTTATACAAATCCATAACGGAATCCAGTTCAAAATTTGCTGAGGCGATAGATAACCTGAATACAGAAATCCAAACAAGAACTGAAAAAATAAATCAAAATGCAGCAGACCACGAAAGTAAGCTTTCTGAAATATATAACGAAATAGGGTTTAAACTCAAAACAATTACTGATGAACATATAGGTCAATTAAATTCATCTTTTAAGGAAGCTGTTCCGAGGTTTGATGAATTAAAACATTTAACTGAATTACCTGTCATTAGGGAGCAGTTTACTAATAATCATAATAGTAGGAAATTCATTGAGGTAGTCGAAGGGTTAAATGAATCAGTATTAAAAGTAAAAGAAAATATTAATCAACATAATTTATTAAGCAAATTATCATCTATTGAAGATGCTTTAAAAAGAAAGAAACCAGACCAATCAAAACAAACTAGTGAACCCAAAGAGTCATATAAACCTATTGTGGAAGAAAAGCCAGTTTCAATCTTTGAAGCAATAACCAAATTGTTTAAAAAGTAGTAATATGGAAAGTAGTTCAATTCTTAAAATTAGAGAGTATTTTATTAGTAATATACTCATATTCTTGCTTTTACCCTTACTCACATTCTTTTTAATTTTCATTTCTTACGGAAATGAATTGCACCAGTATTTGAGCAAAAATCCGGAAATGTATTGTTTATATGAATTATCAACCTTAAAAAAAACAGTAAGTCAATCAGCTATTCCTGCTCATATTTCAAGTATTGCATTTGATATGGTTATTTACTCTTATGTGCTGTTTTCAATCTGGTTAATTTTGTTCGCTTATTCTTCTTATCAAAAACTAAAACTAAGAAAGCATAATTTCTTACTAATTTTAATTGAATTTATTATACTCGCTTTCGGATATTATTTTATTTTAAGTCCTGGGTTATCTGTTTATATTCAAATAACAGGTTGGTTATTCTTTTTATTACTGGCAGTAGTGATTACTGTTTATGTTTTATTTTATAATCGAATGAAACATGAAAAAGAATAACATTTTCTGGATTAGTTATTCCGACCTGATGACAAGTTTGTTCTTTATCATGCTTGTGCTTTTTGTATTAGCGATTGGGTATTTAAAGATAAAAGACATCGAAAACCAAAGATTAATCGCAGAATTGAAAAAGTCTCAAGAAGGTTTAATTAAAGAAACAGAGAGACTTGAAAAATTATTAAACCTTGAAAAACAGTTCGAACCGTTAATAAAAGATAATAGTTTTTATTATTTGCCTGCATGTAAAAAGTTCATAGCAAAAGATTTGATGGGCATTGAAATATTTGAACCAAATCAATTTGCAATCAAGCAGGAATATATTTCTACAACTATAGATGTTGGCAATAAAATTAAAAGCTTTCTTAAAAAATTGAATAGCCAGAATCCTGAACTCTCGTATTTGTTAGTTATTGAGGGCAATATGGCTAATACCTTTGACAAACGCATTGATAAAGATGAGAACTATGGTTACCTGATAAGCTATCAGCGAGCTTTATCAGTTTACAAGCTGTGGTTAAGAAATAATATAAATTTCCGTGATTATAATGTTGAGGTCATGCTTTGCGGTAGCGGTTTTAATGGTCTATGCCGTGATGCAATTGAGGAAAATAACAAAAGGTTTTCTATTCAAATCATTCCCAAGGTTTCAAAATAAAGCAGATGAAAGGCTATAAATATTTCATAGTATTTGTTTTAACTCTAATGATAGCATCGTCATTTAATGGTTGTGGTGGTTGTTCTAAGTCTGGTCTCAAGGATAAATCAAATAGAAATTCAAGATCTTCAACTCAGTCAAATGATTTCCGCACAAGTAACTCACAAGGCAAAACCATTGTTAAAATGGAAACCGAATCGGGCGTTAAATATATTTGGATTGAAATAAATGGACTGAGATTAAAATTCATTTTTGATACTGGTGCAAGTAGTATTTGCATTTCAGCCGCTGAAGCTACTGTATTATATAGGCAGGGCACTTTGCGAAAAGAAGATATTCTCGATATTCAATATTTTCAGGATGCGACAGGTAAAGTATCAGCAGGAACAAGAATAAATTTAAGAACAGTAAAAATTGGTAATAGAGTTTTGCAAAACATTGAAGCAACAGTAATTGATAATAATGAAGCGCCTTTGTTGCTTGGACAAAGTGCATTAGAAAAATTTGGCAAGATTTCAATTGACAATAAAAACAATGTTATAATATTCGAATAATGAGAACACTGTCAATAATATGGTTTCTTCTGTTATTCATTCCTATTATTTCGTGTACTTCGAAAAGTGGAAATAATCCATCTCTAAAAAAGGGAAGTACAGTTTCTGGAAAGGTGATTTCTATTATTGATGGAGATACTTATGATGTTTTGCTTCAAGGTAAAAAAACAGTTAGAGTGCGGATGGAGGGTATTGATGCTCCAGAAAAGGGTATGCCTTTCTATCAAAAATCAAAAAAATATCTTTCAGATTTGTGTTTCGGAAGACAGATAAAAATTAAAATTACTGGTGTTGATAATCATGAACGCTTCCTTGCATACTCATTCCTTGAAGATGGGAAGGAACTTAGTCAGGAAATGATTAAAGCTGGATTAGCCTGGCATTTCAAAAAATATAATTCAGACTCAACCCTTTCAAATCTGGAAATTGAAGCCAGAAATATGAAAAAAGGTTTATGGTCTGAGAATAATCCGATGTCTCCATGGACAAATAGAAGCCTTCATAGACAAGGTATTTCGACAAAGGATTCATTTAATATTGTAGAAAATAATAGATAAAATGCCGACATACAAAGCATACACATTTGCAAGCCGCACAAGCCCAGACACAAACCAAAGCTTGCAAAAGAGTATGCTTTTCCCGACTCTGAGAAAAAACAAAAAATCTCCCCTTTCAAAGAAAAATAAAACTTTGCCGACACACAACCCGACAGACAAAAACGGAATGACAGAACTGATTGATTATTATAATGGTATGTCGCTTGACAAGAAAGAAGGCCAGCTTGTAACACGGTATATAAAAAATTGGGCAGATACTACTGAAATCAAGGGTTGTAGCTCGCATCAAACTTCGTATCGGTTTGACAGTGACGTGCTCCGAAGTGCCCAACTTTTCATATACCGAAACCGTTAGCGTTCATTGTAAAAAGACAAAACAGACGACAGAATGACAATGGAATTTTTGCTGCATAAAGACAAAGAAAAATGAAAATGCCGACACACAAAACAGCACATTTGCAAGCCCCGACACACAAGCCGAAACTTCAGCTTGCAAAAGAGCTGTTTTCTTGCCAACGCACCCGAAAAAGGACTAAATTTGGATTTTAAAAATTTGAAAGAAATTATATGAATTTATTTGAAATATTAGCGGAGAAAACAAAGGAATGGAGAGATAATAATTACCAATCTGATGACTTTCCTGCTATTTCCGAGATTTTATTATTCGCTAAAGAAGATGGCAAATTGCGTTTTTTGAGAGAACCGCAGTTTAGAGCAATGGAAGTATACTGGTATTTGAGAATTAAGCAGAACACTCCTGACTTTATTACTTTATACAAAACCTTATTTCCAAAAAGGTCTGACTTTTTACAGGCGTTGAATATTGACAAAAAGCAAGAAATTCTTCAAATGATTATGGATGATGAAGATTATCTTGAAAGAATTAAAACCGATGATGAATTTGTAAATCGTAATAATCTTGAATCCTTAAAGGAATCTTTGGAATTGAGCTATCCAAGTTACATACTTGCTTTAGCAATGGGCGCAGGTAAAACAATATTGATTGGCTCTATCATAGCGATAGAATTTGCAATGAGTATCGAATACCCCGAAGCAAATTTTATGAAAAATGCTTTGGTTTTTGCACCAGGTACGACCATTATTGAATCACTTAAAGAAATTGCAGACATCCCATTTAATAAAATCATACCGCCTCGTTTATATCGTCCATTTATGGCAAACATAAAATTGACTTATACTAAAACTGGCGAGAAGGATATACCAGTTGAACAAGGTGGAAATTATAATTTGGTGGTAACAAACACCGAAAAAATAATGTTGAGAAAAATCCGCAAAAGTTCGACACAAACACAGCTTGAATTTGAAGAAAAAGAAAAGCAAGAACAATTACACGCAAATTTACGACTTCAAAAAATTGCAAGTTTGCCAAATTTAGGAATCTTTTCTGATGAAGCACACCACACCTACGGTCAAAAATTGGGAGAGGAATTAAAAAGAGTAAGAAGCACCATTAATTATCTTCACGAAAAGAAAGAAATTATTTGCGTTGTAAATACTACAGGAACACCTTACTATAAATCCCAAACATTAAAAGATGTAATCTTTTGGTATGGCATAGCTGAAGGGATTCAAGATAATATTTTGAAAAGTTTAGAAAACGGCATTAGAAGTTACAGCATTAAAAAGGATTCTGAAAGCACCAAAGAAATGATTGAGGACATTATACAACATTTTTGGGATAAGTATGGTGCAATTAAAACTATTGACGGTTGTAATAGCAAAATTGCTTTTTATTTTCCAACCGAAGATGCCTTACTCGAAGGACGACCACATATTGAAGCCGCACTTGCTAAAATCGGACAACCAACTACAATTGTTTTAAAAAATACGCAAACATCGAAAAAAGAAGAAATTGACAGTTTTAATGCTTTAAACGACCCGAAAGCAATACATAGAGTTATTTTGCTTGTTGGCAAGGGTACTGAGGGCTGGAACTGTCCGAGTTTATATGCAACTGCACTTATTCGCAAACTATCGGGTGCAAATAATTTTCTTCTTCAAGCAAGTACACGATGTTTACGTCAAATTGCCAATAATAAACTAAATGCAACAATTTATTTAGATGGTAATAATGTTGCCACACTTGATAATGAATTGAAAGAAACTTATGGTAGCAGTTTGCGAGAACTCAATGAGAAGAAAGCTGAAATGGTTACAAGGCGTTTATTTATTATTAAAACTGAAATCCCTAAACTTCTTATCAAAAAAGTAATTCAAAAGGTTGTTCAAAATGAAGAAGAGAGAAAACCAGTTATTCTTAAAATGCCTGCTGTTACTAAAGAAGAAAAAATTTCAATAACTACTTATAATCCGAATATTGTAAGCGAAGCAAAGGTTTTATACCAATCTGCTGAGGGAAATAAAACAATTTCAGTAAATCAAAGTGTTGATGTTTATTCTGCATCGCTTATGATAGCTGAAAATTATTATCTCGACCAATTTGATATTTTGAAAAAACTAAAAGAACTATACACTGAAGAAGTTCCTCACAACCATTTATTACAATTATTTGAACAAGTTGAAAGTCAGGTTTGCAATTACACATTAACCACAGAAGAAATAGAAGAAGCATTGGCAATAATTCGTTTGACAAACTTTGATGGTGACAACAATTTTAAAACAGACGAAGAAGGGCGACTGTATACAGAGATACGATACACAAAAGGTAATGATACGAATTTTCTTGATAAAGAGAAAACGGAAGCAAATGCAAATAATTTCGGATTTCATTACACGCCTTATAATTTCGATTCGGGACCAGAAAAAGATTTCTACATTAACCTGCTAAATATGATTAATGAAAAGCCCGAAGACATTGAAGATATTTATTTTACAGGTGCTTTGACCGACCCGAATAAAACTGATTTTTATTTTGAATACAAAGGAAACGACAATCAATTTCATAACTATTACCCCGACTTTGTTATTCGTAAAAAACAAAATGGCAAAAAGGAAGGCAAGTTTTACATAGTAGAAATTAAAGCAGAGAATGAAAGAGACGATACTATTGTGGGTGAAAAGGGTATGAAGAAGTTAAAAATGGATGAACTTGAAAAAATAAACAAAAATCGGTTTAAGTACGAAATTGTTTTTGTGCCTGGCAATACAGTGCCAGCCGATAAGTACAATAATGTTAAAGAATTTTTGAAAGCAGAATAATATGGCAGAGAAAAAAGAAATGAAAATAGCAGAAGTAAAAGGACGACCAATGTTACATTGGATTGGCAAACAACCTTTGGAAACAGTAAAATCGTTCCCTTCACAACTTGTCGAAAAATTTAATATTGAAGAAGTTCCACAAGTGCCGACTTTTGAGAGTCTGAAAAATAACTGGACAAACTTATTATTTCACGGAGACAATAAAGAAGTTTTAAGCACTTTGCTTGTAAATGGCTTTCGTGGAAAAATTGATTTGATATATATAGACCCACCTTTTGACAGTGGTGCAGATTATGTTCGTAAGGTTGAATTAAGAGGTGTTAAAAAAAAGGTTACTGGGGAAGAACAGTCATTAGTAGAACAGATTCAATATACAGATATTTGGGCAAATGATAATTATTTGCAATTTATGTATGAAAGACTAATATTACTGAGGGAATTATTAAGTGATAAAGGAAGTATTTATTTGCATTGTGATTGGCATAAAAATCATCATTTAAGATATTTATTAGATGAGGTTTTTGGTGGAGACAATTTTAGAAATGAGATAATATGGGCTTATTCTGGTGCTGGTCAATCAGAAAGTCAATTTAAAAGAAAACATGATACAATATTGTTCTATTCTAAATCCGAAATAAATTTTTTTAATTGGAATGAAGTAGCAACTCCCTTTACTGAGAAGCAAATTTCAAAATATACAGGAAAAGACGAAAAGGGTTATTTTAAAGAATACAAACACAGTGATGGAAAGGTTTATAAAAAATATTTAGATGAAGATGAAAAGTTGCCAATAACTGATGTTTGGAATGATATTTATATAATTCAAAGCTGGGATGAAAAAAATGGATACCCAACTCAAAAACCGATAGAGCTATTAGAAAGAATTATAAAAGCAAGTTCAAACAAAGATTCAATTATTCTTGATTGTTTTATCGGTAGTGGTACAACTGCTGCATCTGCCCAAAAACTTGGAAAAAAATGGATAGGTTGCGATATAAACAAAGGTGCAATTCAAACAACGAGTAAAAGATTACAAAATGTGATAAAAGAACAGGTGAAAGAAATTGAAAAAGATAAATCTAAATTAGATTTAGAAGAAAAGAAAGCATTTTTTACCTCATTTGCTCATTATAAAATCAATGACTACGATTTGCAAATACAACATAATGAACTGAAATTATTGGTTTATGAGCATATTGGAGTAAAGAAATTAGCAACAGATAGTTTTTTCGATGGTACTCTTGGAACTGAATTGGTTAAGATTATTCCTTTCAATCATCCATTATCATTACTCGATTTGCAGTTAGTAAAAACAGAACTGGAAAAACGAAAGGACGAAACGAGGAATATTGTTTTGGTTTCGCTTG
>Ga0255342_1001998_pt1 | contig 26730 bp, 18 predicted proteins | sample wastewater_treat_3_FD_192416 | JGI IMG/M metagenome (GOLD analysis project Ga0255342, IMG submission 192416) | Wastewater microbial communities from Lulu Island WWTP, Vancouver, Canada - plant14 | ecosystem: Engineered > WWTP > Wastewater > Unclassified | place: Canada: Vancouver, British...
TATGGAAAGAAGCTAAATGGAAAACCCATTTTGACAACAATGATAATCAATTAGGACATTTCTATCTTGCCAGCAATAGGACATTTCTATCTTGCCAGCAATAGGACATTTCTATTTTGCCTTGACATTGGCGAGATAGAAAGTTCGTTAAATTAGCTGATTTAGATATCAGGTTTACGAGAGCAAGCCCGATTTGAAAAAGTAGCTGAGCGCACATCTAAGCTGACTCATACAATTCAATAATCACTAATGTTGCCAATAGAGCCTTTCATGAGCTTTTTAAAAATCAGCATTTTGAAATCTCAAAGAAAAAACAACCTCGTCGAAAGTGACGAGGCTGTTTGTCTTTAATTTATGTCTATTGCCAACGATGACTATTCTTTTATATAGATCATTGGGAAATAAACCGTGTAAACTGGTTCAAAACCTTCTTCAGGAATGTAAGTTACTTTGACGCTAACTGTCTTTTCATGGTAATCTTCGCCATCTCTTACAATGACAGTACCTTGGTTTACGCCAGGAGCGAGTTTGGCTCGGTCAAAAGTTACCACAAGCGTTGCTGGCACATTACCACTGGTAGCGCCTAATACAATCCAATCATGGCTGGCTTCAGCAGTCCAGGTTTGGGGAGTGTCACCAGTGATGCGAATCCCCGCGGTCGGACCGGGTGGGTCATCATAGCGTATGGTGTAAGTAAGCGATACTGGTAAAACTTTAAAGACCGGCGGAGGTGGAATAACAAAAGTAATGTTCACCAGTCCAGCACGTTTCCGTGCACTGCCATTTTCTGACACAACAACCAGTCCCTTGTTTAGACCTTCAACCAATTTGGTTTTATCAAAGCTAACAGTAATGGTATCGCCATGAGCACCAGAGGCTGGATCAACTGTCATCCAATCTACATCTGATTCCGCTGTCCAGGTCTTGCCAGCGGTCATATTCACAGTAAATTCACCAGTGGGAAGTTCCGGATCACGCGCGCCGATGGTAAAGTTGTATTCTTCAGGGTCGATGTAGAACGGCAGTGGCGGTGTGACATCTCCAGGAGTGGCGATTACTGCTTGCGGTTGATCATACTTTCCAGTGGCTTTTGTATCTACTGTTTTATAGTCAACCAAGACAATATAATGGGTGTTAGCCCAGTTGACCACATTTTCCACTTCCATGGTAATGATATAGGTATCTGTCGCTCCATCAGCTAAATAGCTGATATTTGTTTTGGCTGAGCCTCGTCCGATACGATTCGTCTTTTGGGCATGATAATCTTCATAAACGATTGCATGCACCGCGGCTTTGTTCGCCGCAGAAAGCAAGACTCCGCTTGAGTTAGTGACTGTTGCTTTAAAAGTAACAACATTGCCTTCACGGGAATAGTTTGCCTGGATGGAAGCACCCACCGGGCGAGCCTGTGAACGGTCAACAAACCCAACAATTTCAGAGTATGTTACACCCGTTTTCCACTCATGAGTACTATCAATAAACATTTCGGGAACGTATTTTCCGCCACCGCTATCTTTGAGTATATCTATTCGGTTGGCGGGGTAATAACCTGAGCCCCATTCAATAAAGGCAACAGGTTGTCCAGCATAAGTTGCTGCAGCTTGATCTACTGCCTGACCGGCAGCATCGCAGTAAGGTCAACTCGCGCTGGAAATAAATTCCAGCACTGAGAATTTAACAGGATTTTGCGCCTCAACTTGCTTCGGCGATGCCGCGCCAATCGCGCCAAAGACGATGGCAAGGGCTAACAAAACAGATAGTCTTTTGAATATCTTCATCAGCTCTCCTTTTTGAGATTTTAATAGTTACAACTTAGATTGTATCAGCAAGGTGCAAAATAATGGAAGAGATAACAACATCTCAACAGACATTCCAGATAAATAAATTGCGAAGCTTAGCTATCTTCCCGTGTTTGGAGATAATTTGATATTGATTCCCTTATCAAAATAAGAATTAACAGATTTAATCGAAGATTTGTTAGCATAATTGGTCAATTTTGCTGTTCACGGTTCAATTTGAAGTATAATTGGCGCAAACTGTCTTCTAACAGAAAGGAATACCGTCTTATGTCTGAAAAAGAATATTTAGCCCCTCCACCAGAAGAAAATATCGAAATTTTTTGGCATGCTTTAGACTCTGAAAAAGTACTCGAAGAACTCAAAGTACCCGTCGAAACCGGTCTAACAACCGCTGAAGTTGAAAAGCGACTCAAAGAATTCGGACCCAACGAGTTGCAAGAACGTGCTGGCACCACTTTTTGGCAACGACTTTGGGCACAAATCAATAGTTTTGTCATTTGGCTGCTGATCGGCGCCGCGGTGATTTCGGGTATTACCGCCATCATCGAAAAATCTTTCCCCACCGAAATGATTGCTATTATGGCCATTGTGGTTCTCAATGCCATCATGGGCATGGTACAAGAATCCCGGGCTGAAGCTTCCCTGGCAGCACTCAAGAAAATGGCATCGCCGGAAGCACATGTATTGCGTGACGGTCATCGCCAAACCGTCCCTGCACCACAACTGGTGCCTGGCGATATCGTTTTCGTTGAAGCTGGTTACTTTATTCCCGCGGATATTCGCCTGTTGGAAGCAGTAAACCTGAGCATTGAAGAAGCTTCGCTAACCGGTGAGAGTGTCCCCGCGAAAAAGACTGCAGAAGCACGTCTTGAAACAGATATCCCCATCGGCGACCGCGAAAACTCAGCCTTTATGGGCACAACGGTTACCTATGGGCGTGGCAAGGGCGTTGTCACCAGCACCGGCATGCACACGCAATTAGGACTTATCGCCACCATGTTACAAGCCGTGGAAGACGAAGAAACACCCCTTCAGAAACGGCTTGATCAATTGGGAAAAACCTTAGGTATTGCAGCCATTATCATTTGTATTTTGGTCTTTTTGGTTTCCGCTGCCCGATTGATTTTCATGCACGAGGTTGAACTCGGCGGATCAGAATTTTGGCACGAGATGATTAAACTCTTCATGGTCGCGGTATCGCTTGCCATCGCCGCTGTTCCCGAAGGTTTGCCCGCTGTGGTTACCATCAGCCTGGCAGGTGGTATGCGCGAAATGGTCAACCGCCACGCGCTCATCCGCCGTCTTAGCTCGGTTGAAACTCTGGGTTCTGTTACCACCATTTGTACTGATAAAACAGGTACACTCACCCAAAACGAAATGACCGTTACCAAACTTTGGGTTGACGGTAAATTTGTGGATATCACCGGAATAGGTTATGACCCGGTTGGTGAGTTTTATATTGATGGCGAACAAGTTGACCTTGCAAAAACACTGCCCGCTGCTAACACCACTCTCTGGGTGGGCACGCTAAACAACGATGCCTCTCTGGAACCTGTCGGTGAAGTGGATGGCAAACCCAGTTTCCGAATGATAGGTGACCCAACTGAAGGGTCAATCCTGGTTGCAGCAGTAAAAGCAGGCGCGGTAACCAATGAACTTAACACTAAATATCCCCGCGAGCAAGAGATCCCCTTCGACTCGACCCGTAAACGCATGGTAACCGTGCACGAAATTGTCAACCCAGGTGGTGGTGACATCTCGCCATACTATGCTGATGAAAAAACCAATTGGTACACCATCGCTGTTAAAGGCGCGCCTGATGTAGTTTTAGGCTTGTGTACCTATATAAGCGACTATGACAACAAACCCATACCTTTAACTGACGAAATGCGCCAAACAGTTTTGGCAGCTAACGAAACCATGGCTGACCAGGCCTTGCGCGTTTTGGGTGTGGCATATCGCCCCGTTCCCGAAGTGCCCGAAGAAGCTGAAGCCGAGCAACTCGAGCATGAACTCATCTTCGTGGGTCTCATCGGCATGATCGACCCCTCTCGCCCAGAAGTGAAGCCCGCTCTCGCTGAAGCCCAAACAGCTGGCGTTCGTTCAGTGATGATTACCGGCGACTTCCCCAATACCGCGCGCGCTATTGCAGCCGACATTGGTCTTTTGCAACCCGGTCACCAGGTGCTCACCGGTATGGAACTGGATAAGATTTCTGATGAAGAAATGATTGAAACGGTCAAAATCACCGATGTCTACGCGCGTGTAAGCCCCGAACATAAGATGCGCATTGTGGACGCGTTGCGCAAGAACGGCGAAGTGGTTGCCATGACCGGTGATGGCGTAAACGATGCCCCTGCGATCAAAATGGCAGACATTGGTGTTGCCATGGGCATCACCGGTACCGATGTCGCTAAAGAAACCGCCGACATGGTACTTACTGATGACAACTACGCTTCCATCGTCTCGGCAATTGAACAAGGACGTGTCATTTACAGCAACATTCGTAAGTTTGTCTATTTCCTGGTTTCGTGTAACGTTGCTGAGATTATGATCATCTTCCTGGCTGTTCTGTTTGGTTGGCCACCTCCACTTACCGCGGTTCAGCTTTTGTGGCTCAACCTGGTTACTGATGGCGCCCCCGCCCTGGCACTTGGATCAGAAAAAGGCGATCCCGACATCATGCTTCACCCACCACGCCCATCAGACGAGCCAATTATCAACCGTTACATGGTACGTGGCATCATCGCCCAAACCATTGCTATTACATCAGCAACTTTGCTTGCTTTCTGGGTCGGCTGGAAAGGTGTTTCAATATTCAGTGGCAATCTCGCAGCACTCAACTTTGCTGGCACTCTTGATTTAGGTGAGACAATGGCATTTGTCACACTGTCGCTCAGCGAACTCTTTAGAGCTTTCACCGCGCGCTCAGAATACTACCCACTAAGAAAGATTGGCATTTTTAGCAACCGCAACATGAACCTTGCCGTTTTGTTCTCAAGCATCATGGTTCTGTTGGTCGTCTATTTGCCCTTCCTGAACGCGCCCTTCAACACCGTTCCGTTGTCCTGGTTCAATTGGGTAATTATGCTGCCCTTGATTTTCCTCCCATCCATTGTAGCGGAAATCATGAAGTCCATCGCTTATAAAGAACGCTTATCGGAATTAAAAAAAGCGAAGATCAAAGCCTGATTTAAGTAGCCTTAAACTTTAGGAAAGAGCTTGTCAAATGATTTGACAAGCTCTTTTTACTTAATAACAGAAATTTTGATACAATCGGAACGTTGATGATGTGTTTTATTCGTCAATTACTATCACTACTGAAAAGGTTGGTCTGATTATGAATATCCCAGAAAACAAAATTCAAGAAAGTAAAGAAGAAAAACGCGCAAGGCATGCCTGGTACGCTTATGATTTTGGCAATTCAGCTTATGCTTCCATTATCCTTTTGGCTGTATTTTCAGCTTACTTTAAAGGCGTGGTCGTTGGTGGCGCTGAAGGTACCCGATTATGGGGTATTGCAGTAGGTGTTGCCGCGATAGTCGTTGCGATTCTTTCACCCATCTTAGGCGCGATTGCGGATGTCGCCCGATCGAAAAAACTCTTTTTGGGCATTTTTACAGCAATATCAATTGCTTTCACAGCAGCACTCTTTTTTGTTGGCCCAGGCGACGTTGCCATGGCGATGGTCTTCTTTATCCTGGCTGAGATCGGCTATCGAGGCGCACAGGTCTTTTATGACGCACTTCTGGTAGATGTCTCAACCCCTGAGACAGTCGGCAACATTTCGGGTAAAGGCTGGGCGATTGGTATGTTGGGCGGCATCGTTACTCTTGTTCTCGTCCTGGTGCCCATGCAGCTTGTTGGTGAAGCCTTTAAGCCCAACCACGCTTTCCTGATTACCGCGTTTGTCTTTTTAGTGTCGTCTATTCCAACCTTTTTATACGTCAAAGAAAAACACGAAGTCGTTGAACAAATGCCCTTTGGCAAGTCAATCAAGGACGCTTTCCAGAAACTGGCGGATACCTTTAAAGAAATTCGCACTTACAAGGAATTTTTGCGCTATATGTTCGCCTTTCTTATCTATAACGACGGTATCATGATGCTAATGGACTTTGCCGCAATTATCGGTGGCACGCTGTTTGGACTTGGCACAATCGAATTGTTACTCTTTGTCATTCTCATCCATATCACCGGCGCGATTGGCGCATTGTTGTTCGGGCGTATCGCAGACCGCTATAGCAGTAAGATAAGCGTTATTTACTCCCTGCTTATCCTTATCGTCTCCCTGGCGTGCCTGTATTTTGTTGGTGACAGCAAAGTGGCATTTTTTATCATAGGCGCGTTTGCAGGTTTTTCACTTAGTGGCGCGCAGTCTGTTAGCCGCTCCATGACCAGCCAACTGGCACCACCCGATAAGATGACCGAATTTTATGGTTTCCTTTCTGTGGCAGGACGCACTTCAACCTTTGTTGGACCTCTGGTTTTCAGCACCTTAGCTTACCGCATGAACAACTACTACGAGAACATCGGCTGGGCAACAGAAGCTGCTGAAAAGGGTGGCCAATACTGGGGAATTGGCTCGATTATCTTCTTCCTGCTTGTTGGTTTGGTTATATTGTTCACCGTGCGCGAAGTTACTGCCAGCAACCCAATGATTTACCCTGACAGCCAATAGAAAAATGTCTGCTTATCCAAAAACAAATAAGGAGTCTGTAATATGAAGATTTTAATCACCGGAGGGGCTGGTTACATTGGCAGCACAGTCGCTTCCGCGCTTGCGGATGCTGGGCATACACCTATTTTACTTGACTCGCTCATCACCGGGCGGGAAGAGTTTGCCAAACTGCACACCTTTTATCACGCTGATATCGCTGACCAGAACGCCGTGGGCAAAATTTTTGAAGACCATCCCGATATTTACGCCACCATTCACTGCGCGGCGCTCATTGTTGTGCCCGAGTCGGTTGAAAAACCCTACGAATACTATAACGAAAACGTGGTCAAATCGATGCGTTTCTTTAAACAACTCGCCGACTTAGGATGTCATCGCGTTGTCTTTAGTTCGTCAGCGGCAATTTATGACGTTGTCCCAGGCTTCATGGTGCGCGAAGATTCACCCCTTTTACCCCTTAGTCCCTATTCCCGCACAAAGTATATGATGGAAATGGTGCTCAAGGACTTCTGTAAAGCTTACGGGCTCAACGCCATCGCTTTGCGCTATTTCAATCCCATTGGCGCGGATCCCAAGATGCGCACAGGTTTGCATATCCAGTATCCCAGCCATTTGATTGGCAAGCTGGTCTCGGTCGCCATGGGATACGAAGATGTCTTCAATCTCACCGGCGTGGACTGGCCCACGCGCGATGGTTCCGGTTTGCGCGATTACATCCACGTTTGGGATTTAGCCCAGGCACATCTCAAAGCGGTTGAAAACTTCGACAAGGCCATTACTGAGGGCTCAGAAGAAGGGCTGCCCTACACAGTGATTAATCTTGGAAGTGGCAATGGCGTGACTGTGAAAGAATTTGTCGCCGCGTTCGAGAAAGTTTATGGACAAAAAGTGCCTGTTGCCATCAAACCACCCCGCCCTGGCGACGTTGCCGGTGCCTATGCCAACGCCGACCGCGCTGAAGAACTTTTGGGCTGGAAAGCGGAATTGCCCATTGAAGAAGGCATCCGCGACGCGCTCAAATGGGGTAAGGTGAGAGATACGATTATTCAGTATTGATGATGTACCCTAAATAAAGGTTTTAGATTCAACACAAAAGCCTCGGTAAGTGGGGCTTTTTTCATTTGTGTTGGATAAACCATTTGGAGGTTTGCATAACAAATCGGTCATTACAGTGTAAACCGAAATACATTTGGGATAGCACCCAAGCCAAATGTCTTAATTCCCATCTTATACATAGCTTTGGCGTGGATTCTGTCATGCCAAAGAAACCTTCTCAGCACCTTGGGGATAGACCATTCTTCCCCATAGCTCCCATTGTAAACTCTTCCCGAAAGAAAATCCCCGTTTTGTTCCAAAGCCTCGAACCCTCTCATCCGAGATTCAGCAATCGTTCCTTCATTCGACACTTCCAATCCTATTTCTCCCCAGTAATAAGTATTGACGTTTTTGGTATGGAAGTACATTTCTGAAGCGCTACAAGGGACTGTTCCATAAAATGTTTTTCGGGATGACAAAACCGTTTTATGCTTATCCGGAAAAGTGTTATAAAGTCTTAAAAAATCTTCTGCGGATCTGAGAACAAGCCCTTTTAATCGCGTATATTGTTCTACAGATAAATCAAGACGCTCCGTATCAAACAAAACATCTGAATCCGCATCATGAATATCTAAATCGGATGCCTTTTCCTGATTAATTTCAATATCCATTGAAGATGGAGCGGGTTCTTCTATCCAGGCAAAATAGGAGCTTATTTCACTTGGCATCTTTTCCAAAGCTTCTTCCTTTGAAGCACCACGCGTAAAAGCACCAATAACATTACTTGAGAAAAGCAGACTATCGTTTTGATTATGTTCCCAAACACAATGGATTTTCATTTTATTTTCCATGCTAATATTCTGAGACCTAAATAAAGCACAAATACTTTATCAACCAGATACATGATGAACTGTAGTTTCATTATATTGTAATTAAGAACATTTTAGGGACATCAAAACTATTACAAACATTAGCACCTTATTATCAAACAGAGAACGTCCGAAAAAACAACGCCCACGAATATCGTGAGCGTTGTTCATTATACTTATAAGCGAAATGTCTAATTCCAATGCGGTGGTGCGGGGACGGGTTCTTTCACGCGTCCTTTCAGCACATATCCAAGCGCCAAACCGAACACAAATCCGCCAATATGCGCCCAATATGCCACACCGCCTTGCGCGGTGGACGCCAAAGAGCCAAGCCCGCTGAAAATTTGCGTTACAAACCATAATCCCAAAACAAGAATGGCAGGTAGCGGACGCAAGCGCATAAAGAAACCAAAGGGTATAAAGGTGTAAACCCTGGAATTTGGGTAAAAGACAAGATAAGCGCCTAAAACGCCAGCAATCGCGCCAGAAGCACCCAAAGAAGGCACAACGGAGTTGGCATTAAAGACGACATGCAGAATACTGGCAAAGACACCCGAGCCCAAATAGAAGAGCAAGTAACCCAGATGCCCCAGGCGGTCTTCAATGTTATCGCCAAATATCCAGAGATAGAGCATATTGCTAATGAGGTGCAGCCAGCCAGCGTGCAAAAACATCGCCGTGAAGAAGTTCTTTATAACGCTAAGAGAAAAATTTTGCGTGACCTCAGCTGGGATTAATGCATTTTGCATAACAATTGAATCGATTTTGTGCGGATTAAACACCATGGTCATAAAGACGATGATGTTGATTGCAATGAGCGCGTAATTGACGTAAGGAATACGTTGGGTTTTAATTTCATCGCGAACAGGAATCATCGAACCTCCTAAGCTTCGGGATTGTTTTTCTTTTCTTCAATTTCAGCCAAGAGGTTTTTCACGCGCGGATGCGCGGCATAATAGCCACGTTGCTCTTCGGGTATAAGAACAGCGATACGACACATGACTTCCTCCAGCGCGCGTTGTACATAATCGCGGTTGTGCTCGTTTTCTTCACGTTCTGGCAGATAAAATGCTTCGCCAAAGTTTATCGTGACATCCATTTTGCGCCATTCTTTGATGGCTTTGCCCATATCAGCCGTGCCAACCAGCCCAACCGGAATAATTGGCGCGCCGGTTTTCATGGCAATCAGCACCGCACCTGGTTTAGCTTCTATCAGCTTTCCGGAACGTGACCGTCGCCCTTCAGGAGCAAGACCGACAATCCAGCCTTTTTTAATATAGTCAGCCGTTTCGCGCATGGCTTTAAAATCGCTTTCGCCACGGTCAAGCCAGATTACGCCTATTTTTTTGAGTATTGTGCCAAAAAAGGGCGCTCTGCGATAATTGCTCGCGGTTAAGGCTATTACATCTTCGCGTTTGGTGGAAAGCATCAAAAAAACGACATCAAGACGGCTGATATGGTTGGTAACCAAAATGGCGCCATTGAGCGATTCGGGGATTTCAGGATTATAGATTTTTTGATCACAGAATTTGGCAATCAGTTTGCGTATGAGATTCAACAAGTTAGCACGATTGATAGTCATCAGGTTTATGCTCCCCAGACAGAAGGACCTGCGTCATCAGAATCTTGTGGCAGATAAGATGCCATCAGGGTGTTTTCAGCAGGCAGTTCGCGTGTTATTTTATAGCTCAGACTCAAATATGCCACCAACATGCCTATAAAAAGAATACCCAGGCTGATATAAACAGCGATATCGGGTAGTTCTTTAAAAAGCAAAGCTTGCGCAACGGCGGCAAAATTCCATAATCCATGCATAAGGAAAGCGATTAAGTAAGACCAAATGGCATGTTGAGGACGTTTTTCGCGCCAGCTTTTTGCTAAGCCCCATCCCACAATGCCACCGGTAAAAGTATGCAAGAGCAAGCCTCCTACCCTGCCAAGGACGAAGTAAAGCCAGCCTGAAATATCGGGTATTAACACAGCCTGCATACTAAACAAATATCCCTCGATGAGCCCGAAACCCGCGCCACTCATTAAGCCGGCAGTCCAACCCTCGCGTGGACTGATATTACGGGGTTTTAGAAGCCAAACGCCTATCGTTTTGAAAAGTTCTTCGATGATGGGTCCAACAACCGCAATGGCAAGCATTATAAAAAGGACAAATTTAGGATTTGATATAAATTCTTCAACTTGCCCCTCGGGATTCATGCTTAATTTTTCCAGCATGGATTCAAGATCAATGCTATTAGACATATTCGACAATACCATCGTGATGGCAATAATCAAGAGTAAAATTTGCACAAGCATGATATACATGGTGCTAAAGCTCATACTAAAGCTAAAGAGCCCACTATCACGTTTAGGATTTTCTCCCAAGCTATCGCGTAACCCGAGTTTTAAGATCCAAATCATCGCGACAGATAATGCCAATAGTGTAATCAAGGGGAGTAAGAAATCAGGCACACTCCACGCGTTTAGTACCAAGCAGCCACCCATGATAAGCAATGGCAATAATGCGATACTCCAATAGATCCATGCCGTATCTTTTTTATGCTTTCGGGGCTGGCTTATCTCATAATAAACCTGGCGAGAGCTGATGACAGACACCAATGCAATACCAGCTAAAAACAAAAAGGCAAAGCCCATCACCCAAAGGGTTGGGAGAATTTGACTTAATTCTCTGTTTGTTCCGCTTGCAACAATGCCAACAAAACTTAATATCGAGAGCCCCAAAAAGACAATTAAAACGAGAATGGATACCACCAGTTGGGCGGTATCCATCCATGTTGATTTTCTTTTATTATCTTCTTGCACTGATTGAGATTGATTCACTATCATTTCTCTTCGATTGTGATTTTGATAATCTTATCGCCTTCAAAATCAGGTGCGGGTTGGGCGGATGGATCGCGCAAGGTGATGCTCTTGAGCACATCTTTGCCCTCAATCAAACGTCCCATAATCGTATAACCACCATTGAGCCATTCGGCAGGTTCAAAGGTGATAAAGAACTGGCTGCCACTGCTTGAAGGCGCGTTGGTTTTTGCCACAGCCAGCAGGTAAGGTTGGTCAAACAAAAGCTCAGGGTGTGTTTCTTCCGCATAGGTATAGCCAGCGCCAGACATGCCCGAACCGGTCGGGTCACCACCTTGAGCCATGAAGTCTTCAAGCACACGGTGGAAGGTTACACCATCATAAAAACCTGTTTGTGACAGATACACAAATGAGTTCACCGCCAGAGGAGCAACGTTGGGGAAGAGTTCAAAAACCATCTTGCCCTTTTCAGTCTCCATGGTGGCAATGTATGTTTTTTCAGGATCGATAACAAAAGGTGGACATTCATATTTAAGCTCTGCTTCAGCTTTCATGACATCAATGACCGAGCTAAGAGTCTCAAAACTCCAGCTTGATTGCCAGGGGTAATCGTTGATGAACAAAGATGGGGTCGCGTTGATGCCTAAACTCAGCTGTAATTCAGTTTCTTCAGCAATTTTATCGACAATAGCTTTACTAACAAGATCATCACTGAATTGTTTTACATCCAAACCGATTTCTTCAGCAGCGTCGTTCAGCCACTCGGTAAAGCCATCATCGGTCAGACTACCCCATTCTTGTTGGGCTCCAAAGATATGGTCATGCATTTCCCAGAATTTACCTTGCACGCCAGCGGCTTCGGCAGCCTGCGCTGCGAGGGGTGCCAAATTATGGAATGACAAAGGCAGAGGACGATAAACCAAACGCACTTCATCCGGAAAAGCCTCATACAATTTGTGAGATTCGCTGGCAAAAAGCGCGCAGTAAGGGCATTGAAAGTCCGTGTAGAAAATGACCGTCATTATCGCGTCTTCTGATCCCATTACATGGTCTTCTTCGGTAATTTCAGGAAGCGTTGGGATTTGATATTGAGCGCGAAGTTCGGCAGTCAATGGCGCGAATATTGGCTCGGATGGCGTGCAAGCCATGCGATCATCATCTGTTGTAAGCGGATCGGTGCTTGTACGGGTTAACGCGAAGATGTCCTCAGCGGATTGACCACTCGGTTCCAATTCTATAACGGGTTCAATAGTCTCTTCCTCAATCGGTTCTTCGATCTCTTCTTCGGAAGCTTTGGTGGGCATATTCTCAGGAACAGGCACGGTGCCTTTGCAAGCGCTAAGCAATAAAGTGGCCATCAAGAGAAGCAAGAAAAGTTTTGATATTTTTTTCATATGATCCTTTCATCCGTCAAGACATAGACCTTTGACGGTTCATTACAATAGTTCTTTACTCTATTTTATCCTTTATTCGTTTCAACACAATCTGACGTAACATGGTTTGCACCTCATCTTTTGGCATTGAAGCATCAACCCGTCGCCAGCGTGTGGGTTCTTCTTCTGCAAGTTGCAAATAACCAGAACGTACGCGTTCATGGAACGAGACCTCGTATGCGTCCAGGCGATTCCATTCATCAATGCTTTTCTTGCGCGCCAGACCTGTTTTGATATCCAAATCCAAAAGCAAGGTCAAATCCGGCTTGAGCCCTTCGGTGGCAAAGTTGAGCATTGTCCGCAAAATGTTTAAGTCCAAGCCGTGTCCATAACCCTGATAGGCTAAAGTTGAATCGCCATAGCGATCGCATAGAACAATTTTACCCTCACGCAATGCGGGTCGGATGACCTGCGCGACCAACTGCGCGCGGGCAGCCAAAAAGAGCAGAATCTCTGTGCGAGGTAGGAGTTCCGGGTTATCCATACTGGTTAATACCGCACGAATTTGGTCACCAATCGAAGTACCGCCAGGTTCGCGCGTGCAAAGCACACGATAACCTTGTGCTTCAAGATATTGCGCTAACGCGGGGATTTGGCTGCTTTTGCCACTGCCTTCGGGTCCTTCAAGACTTATAAACATATTAATCTCGATATATTCTCACGTAACGGTTGGGGTCTTTTCCAAAAGACTGCGAAACCAAGCCATATTCTCGGGCTAATTCGTGTTGTCTTTTGCGGATATGGGCAACAGTTGGCTGCAAATCGACATAAGGCTCGCCAGCCTGAAGCAAATCAACAGCGATATCAACCTGTGCCAGGGCTTCATCATCTTTTTCGCGCTTTTCTTGTGGTGTGGCAAGCCCAAAGGTATCGGCGAGGAATTGTTCAATTTGCGCCATTGAGTTTGAACGAATCACAAAAATGGGCAAGCCCTTCGCTTCAGCGTCCACAATGGGCTGCAAACGGTCACGATAGTAGCGACGCTGGGTAAGGAAGATATCAGCGTCTTTCATCTCACGCACAACGATGACCGGCGCGTTCATGCTTTTAATCGCCTGCAACAAACGGTTACGCGCTACGCCAAAAACAAACATGCGTTTTTCGCGACTGTCTTCCAGGTTTAGGATGGGGTACTCCGGGTCAACAAAGTCTTCATAGCGTTCTTTGCGATTTTTCTGTCGCGGTTGCGTATCAACAGCAGCTGAACTTCGCTGGAACGGTGAATTCTCCATGTTTTTACCGGCTCTCAGGCTTTGACTGGCAGTAGGCGCTTTAGCCTGACTGCCGCGCAGCATACGAATTTTGCCTTGTTCATCGCGATAGCGCTCTTCTGGCGCGAGCGGATAGCCACGCAAGATAGCATCCACCGCGCTGGCAATATCCCGGTGCACGTTCAGGCGATTGCGCTCTTGTATTTCAACCAATATATTGAAGGTTGGGGGTGAGCGGCGTTCCAGCACGGTTTTTTGCGTGCCGCGTCGACGCGCTTCATCATCTGAAAGCGTCACCGACTCGATACCGCCGACCAAATCAGAAAGCGTTGGGTTCAAAAGCAAATTTTCAAGCGCGTTTCCATGCGCCGTGCCAATCAGTTGCACACCGCGTTCGGCAATGGTGCGCGCGGCAAGCGCTTCAAGCTCGCGCCCAATCTCATCAATGACAATAACTTCAGGATTATGATTTTCAACCGCCTCAATCATCACTTCATGCTGAAGGGATGGTTTTGGCACTTGCATACGCCGCGCCGAACCCACCGCGGGATGGGGCACATCGCCATCGCCACCAATTTCGTTGGAGGTATCTACAATGATGACACGTTTTTTATCCGCTAAGGTTCGGGCTGCCTCACGCAGGATGGTAGTTTTACCCACTCCGGGTTTTCCTAAAATGAGAATGCTCTCGCCGGAGTTAACCAGGTCTTCAATAATATCAATGGTGCCATATACCGCCCGGCCTACCCGGCAGGTGAGTCCAACAACCCGCCCACGCCGATTGCGCATAGCTGATATGCGGTGCAGAGTGCGCTCCATACCCGCGCGATTGTCGGCATCAAACTCGCTCACGCGACTGGTGACGTAGTCCAGGTCATCGTGGTTTACAAATCGATCCAAAAGGCGGATTTCACCCGACACAAAACGCGCGCTGGGATAACGTCCTAAATCCAGGATTATCTCCAAGAGATTAGCAAAATCGTTTTCTTTTCTTACAGCATTTGCCACATCAAAGGGCAAAACACCTAACAAGGCTTCAATATCATCCGTGATGCCTTGGCTTTTGTTTATTTTTTCTTCGTTCATCACTCTGATTTTATCGTATTTGCTGGAATTAATCATCAGCCCAAAGGCACAATTTGTAGGATTATGGTTAAACTTTGATAAAGACTTCTTGCTTTATGATTTAACATCGGGTTGAATAGTAAAAGCACCACTTTCAGCAGGGTTCTTTTCGAATAGCTTTTCGGTCACAGTTTGTGGAGCATGACCCTTAACAGCCAAATGACGCGCGATTAATCCCCGTTCTTCGCTCACTTCTGTCGCGAGTACGTCCAACGCGCCACGCAACCAAGGCATATATGAGCGCGCGCTAAAGGTTACCGGACGTCCATACTCCTCAAAAAGCTCCTTAGCCAACGCATCCAATATTTCAGGACGTGTCGCCTCTGGCAAAAAGAACAATTGTGCCCAGATTCCCCTGCTTCCATAATCAAGATCAGCATAGGCGATGAGCTTACCACGCGCGTCGCGAAAGACCTTACCTAAAACTTTCGAGCGGGTCATGGGTTCGTAGCAACGAATGCGCGCCGCCACGAGTGTTTGATAAACCGTTTGCATATCGGCGTAATCCTTAGCACTCCAGGTATGCCAGGCACTCCCCTTTGGCGTTTCGTCATGAGCTATCTTGAGGCTATAGCAACGATGACTCGCCCAAATAATGAAATTCGCCTTTCTAAAGTCAGACAAGTAAACAGAATTGACTGGCAAGTCGCCCATCACGCGTGTAATACCCCATCCGCCAATCTCTTTAAGCAATGATTCAATCACAGCAACGGTATTAATATCCTTGGATTCAAGCGAAGTAATGAACTGAAGTTGGGCGAAATCTTCATCTTGCCACTGTATAGCGCGTGCCATTGCCAGTGTTTTTGCATTGTCTTCAAGCACAATACCGGCATGGTTTTGGGCGAACAAAGAACTTGCCATGCCCATCACACTCATCGGCTCACCATTCGTCACCACGCGCAGACTATCAAGGTTTTCCAACTTGGCAGACTGCCACATCAGGGTGCTAAAATCAAGCGCGTTTAGTTTGCGTAGGGTTCCTGCCATTTTTTCGTATCCTTGCTACCCTTATTATAAAAGAAAATCAGCCCCTTAGTTGAGGCTGATTATAATAAACTTTATCCTGCAACTCGCGGAAAGTTTACCAACCGCGTTCGGACATGCGTTCAACATCGCTCAGTTCGCCAACGGAGCGTCCAACCATGGCTTCGCCCAGGTTACGGCTAACACGAGCCAATACTTCGGGATCTTTATAGTGAGTGGTAGCTTCAACAATGGCTTTGGCACGTTTGAGTGGATCGCCAGATTTGAAAATACCAGAACCCACAAAAATACCTTCCACGCCCAGTTGCATCATCAAGGAAGCATCAGCGGGTGTGGCAATGCCACCAGCCGCGAAATTGACCACCGGCAGACGACCCAAACGGCGAACTTCCATACACAGCTCATAAGGCGCCTGGATGTTTTTGGCATAGGTCATCACTTCGTCATCCGGCAATGAGAGCAGATGGCGGATATCACCATACACTCTGCGCGCATGGCGCACAGCTTCGACGACGTCACCTGTACCGGGTTCGCCTTTGGTGCGAATCATTGCCGCGCCTTCACCAATACGGCGCAGGGCCTCGCCAAGATTTCTCGCGCCACAGACAAAAGGCGTGTTGAAAGCATGCTTGTTGATATGGTATTGTTCATCAGCCGGAGTGAGCACTTCGGATTCGTCAATATAATCGACTCCAAGGCTTTCGAGAATCTGAGCTTCAGCAATATGACCAATGCGGCATTTTGCCATAACTGGAATGTCCACTGCCTCCATGATTTTTATGATAAGCTCTGGGTCACTCATACGTGCAATGCCCCCTGCCACACGGATATCAGCTGGCACGCGTTCCAGCGCCATTACTGCCACAGCACCAGCATCTTCAGCGATTCTGGCTTGGTCAGCATTGACCACATCCATAATCACGCCACCAACAAATCCCTCAGCTACGTTTTTCTTTTTATCATAACTGGAAACAGATTTTTCCATTAACAACCTCCAAACAAAATTCTTCTTTCATTTCGATTGTACCACTTAAGCCCATTAAAATCCTTAGAGGGATGTTAATAAAAGATGCCAGAATATTTATAGATTTCCATGCTATACGAAATAACAAGAACTATGTTGGATTGTAAGCACTTAGCGCATGAAAATAATCTGTTGTTTACAGCTCGGTGTATTTGCTTTCTTCAATTTGGTCGAGGTCAACACCGCGGATCTTTGCAAGCGTTGTTTCTGGCAAGGTTTCCGCAATGGTCGCTTTCAATTTTCGTTCAGCTTGCTCAATTTCATCTTTTGTGGCGCGTTGGGTCATTGACCATTTACGGCAATGGGGGCAGGGTTCATAGCGGTTGCTAATCAGGTTCAAGCCAATCACAGTACGTGTAAAAGCTCGTCCGCACTTGGGGCAAATCGCTGCGCCCCACAATCCATCAGCACTTACGCTCTCAGCTTTTGACGCTTCAAGCTGGCGTTTTGTAAGCAAAACACTCACCAGCGCTGCCATTAGTAATATCGCACCAATAGCAATAAATATTTTCCGGGTCAAAGCACCTGCTTCATCAGCTGCAATAAAACTCACGGAGATGGGAGCTGTTTGCTTGGTTTCGCCTGTTTTAGTGGTTACAAGCGCGTAAAATGTGTGCTTTCCTGCTGGATATTCATCTGTGTTGAACTGAAATTTGAGCGATGGCGCGGTCATGGATGCCATTTCTTGCCCGTCGATTATATAGACCACCTTTTCAACCGCGTCCAAATTGCCTTTGATGGTCATGCTCATGTGTCCCTGAACCGCGCCAGGCATGCCAACACCAAACTCACGCCTGAACACCAGACTATAATCCTCATCACTCGCCAATGCAGGACTAAAAAACAAAAACAAAGCAGCAAGCACAATCAACACGGCAAACAAACCTGGTTTATTTTTCATCAAACCTACTTCCATTTTGTAAGAATATTTTCTCTGTCAAAAATAACCGTCCCCAAATAAAACATGCCTACTGCGATAAGCGCGCAAAGCATAATCGACAAGAGCATAAACTTGATATTGACAGTGATTATGCCTGCCAATTGTCCCAGAATAAGAGCCATAACAGGGAGGATGAGCACACCCGACATTTGTTCAGCCACGCGTGGATCCGAAACACGCGATGAAACAAAAAGCGCGAAGTTCACCGCGATAACTGCCAAAATAGGTCCCAACACCAAGATACCCAAAAGCCAGGTTGGACCTAAAATATAAGCCCGTACCCCAGGGCTGACTTTTAGGAGTAGCAAGCCGATATTAAACAAAGCAAATGATCCCCAGGTGGCGCCGACCGCGGGTATGACCGCGGCGAGACATTTTCCTACCAAAAGTTCCAGTGTAGTGATGGGCGTTGCCAGAAGAGGTTCCAAACTGCGCGTTGTCTTCTCGCCAACGATACTGTAAGCGGCGATGGTAATGGGAAGCAGCAAAGGCATCATCATGAACATGAGCAAAAACTGGATCACCATCATGACCTGCATACAATCATTACCCGACAAGCCCACACAAACCGCCTCTATATCTCCCGGCATCGAGCCAGATTGCGCCAAGATCTCCGGGCTAACATCCGCGCCCACGCCAACGCCCACATTGGACATCACCCCCAACATCACCAAGGGCATGAGCGTGAAAAGCAAAGGCACCAGCAGCATAATCAAAACAACCACGCGACGCTTGAAGACTTCAGCCCATTCTTTTTTGATAATTATTCGAACGTTTTTCATGCCTGGCTCCTTTCTTCGCTTTGTGGAAGCTTTTCATTTTGGCTGGATTCTCTACTGCGAATCATTTCAAGGTAAACACGTTCCAAGGATTGCTTAATTTCACCAATAAACAAGATGTCTGCGCCTTTATTCACCAAAACGCGGGTGATGACCGGATTGAGCTTTTCTGGTTCTTCCAGGCTGACAAGCAATTTGTTCTCTATTTTCTCCAGGGCTTTTACCTCGGGCAGATCTTGAACTGCCACGCACATTTCAGGCGCAGCTTCAGCCAAATGAAAAACGACTTTACGACCAAAGAGTTGTTCACGCAAAGCGGAGGGTTTGTCAAGCGCCAATAGGCGTTGCTTGAATATGCCCACACGATCACAATGGCGTTCAGCTTCATCAAGGTTATGTGTGCACATGAAGATGGTACGTCCCTGGTGTTTGAGTTCATCGATAAAGTCCCGCACAGTTTTAGCGGCTTCAGGATCCAAACCCGTGGTCGGTTCATCCAAAAACAGCACTTTTGGTTCATGAAGCATCGCCCGCGCCACAGCTAACTTTTGGCGCATGCCTTTGGAGTAAGTTCCCGCTGCGTCCATGCGCCTTTCCCACAAGTCCAGCATGCTCAGGTATTTGTTGATGGCTTTTTCTGGTTCCGGGACGCCATAAAGATCGGCAAAGATGCGCAGGTTCTGTTCAGCACTAAGGCGTTCGTATAAACCCGGCGACTCGGTCAAGATGCCCACATTGCGCCGAATTTCAGTATCGTCAACGCCCACTTTTAGTCCATAGACTTCTGCTGAACCAGAGCTTGGACGAATCAAACTACTAAGCATGCGCACGGTCGTGGTCTTGCCAGCGCCATTTGGCCCCAAAAAACCAAAAACCTCACCTTCAGCTATTTCCAAGTTAAGCCCATCAACAGCGACAAGCGTTTCTTTCTGTTTCTTTCCGATTTTGAATGTCTTTTTGAGGTTTTTTGTTTTAATCATAGGCTTTCCTTACTTAAGGCTCTTAGCAATTGTAATGTAAAAAAAAGAGGCTGGCGAAACCTCATCGATTTTGCCAGCCTCCGCTTTAGTAAGCTTTTTTGTTACGGTTTATGAACCTCATTTCTTAATGATTGGGAAGTAAAGGTTCCAAACTGGTTTCTTGACAATAGTAAGTGTAACGGTAACTACTTCACTGTAATATTCACCATCAAAGGCTTTATAGGTAAAGGAGTCCTCACCATAATAACCAGCATTGGGAACATACATGAAGCTACCATCAGCGCTCAAGATGAGCGTACCATGTTGTGTGGTGGTAACCAATACAGCAGTCAAGGGGTCATCGTCCGGGTCGCTGTCGTTTTCAAGCACACCAGGCGCGGCAACATTGAGGATTTCATCCTGATTGAGCGTATATTCATCTTCAACAGCTACCGGCGAAGCATTTACAGCTATAACGGTAATTGTGAAGGTCTGGCAATCCTCAAGTTCGCCATCGCTTACACATAAGGTAATCTCGTGTTCGCCAACTTGTTCATGGGTGGGTGTCCAGGTGAACTCGCCGGTTTCGGGGTCAATCGCGGCACCTTCCGGAGGATTAACAAGGCTGAAGGTTAGCTCAGTATCATCCACATCGGACGCGGTCGCGATAAAGGCGAAGGGTTCCAATTCAGGAATGGTGAAGTCTGGAATTTCATCCAGTACCGGCGCGTCGTTAACTGGGGTAACGGTAATGGTTACAGTTGCCCAGTCAGTCCAGCCACTGTCAGGTTGCGGGTAGCTTAATAAGGTATAGGTGAAGCTATCCGTACCGAAGAAGTCAGGATCAGGCGTGTAGGTAAAGGAACCATCAGAGAGCAAAACCAAAACACCGTGGCTCACATTGCTGCGCAATGCCGCACTCAGCACGTCGCCATCAACATCATAGTCATTTTCGAGCACACCAGGTGCAGCCACTGTAAGAACGTTGTCTTCAGCGACAGTATATTCGTCATCTACTGCAACAGGCGCATCATTGACCGGATTAATGGTAATGGTCACGGTTGCCACTTCGCTTTCAAGCGCGCCATCGCTGGCCTTGTAAGTGAATGTATCAGTGCCGTTGTAGTCCTGATTTGGTGTGTAAACAAAGCTACCATCCGCATTAAGCACAAGTTCACCATGGCTAACGGTTTCTACCAACACCGCGGTTATAACGGGGCTATCGGGATCAGTATCATTTTCGAGCACACCCGGTGCGGGAACGTTGAGCACAACATCTTCATCAGTCGTATAAGCATCGTCTACGGCAACAGGCGGGAAGTCGACATTATTGACTAACACTGTCACATTAGTACAGACTTCAAACGCGCCATCGCTCACGCAAACCTGGAAGAGATAAGTTTGTGTGCCTTGATTAACGTCAGGCGTCCAGGTAAAGACACCTGTAACCGGGTCGATTGCGGCACCTTCTGGTGCGTTCTTCAGGCTGAATGCCAAAGTTTGCACTGGGATATCGGGGTCAGATGCTTGCGCGGTAAAGGTCAGCAGTTCTAACTCATCAACCTCTTGATCCGGAATGGGATCGATAACTGGAGGTAAATTAACTTCAAGCACCGTAATGGTCACTTCAGCTTCAGCACATTCGACTGGTTCGCCATCATCGCATGCCCTAAAGGTAATGGTGTAAACACCAGGACCCTGGGCTTCAGTGGGCGTCCAACTGAAGGTTGCAGTAACAGGATTCAATGTGGCACCTTCGGGAGCGTTTTCCATGCTGTAGCTAATATTTTGAGCAGGCTTATCAGGATCTGTAGCCTTGAGAATGTAGGTAACTTCGGTGAGCTCATCGATCGTTTTGTCTTCAATCGGATAGAGGAACTCTGGTGGCAAGTTGACTTCAAGTACGGTGATGGTCAGTTCTTGCTCATCACACAAGACAGGATCACCGTCATCACAGACTTTTACAGTAAAGGTGTAAACGCCAGGACCTTGCAGTTCGGTGGGCGTCCAGGTGAATTCACCCGTCGTCGCGTCAATCACCGCGCCAACCGGGGCGCTGACAAGACTGTAAGTCAGTGTATTCGCAGGCAAGTCAGGATCAACTGCCACAACGGTGAAGCTGGTGAGCTCCATCTCATTGATGGTCATATCTTCAAGCGCAGGTTCGATGCTGGGTGCAAGATTGACCTCATTCACGGTTACATTGAACGTGGTTTCATCACACAAGACAGGTTCGCCATCGTCACAGACTTTGACGGTAATCGTGAACACACCGGGCCCTTGGGCTTCAGTAGGCGTCCAGGTGAACAGACCAGTCGCAGCATCAATAACAGCGCCATCCGGGGCATTTACCAGGCTGAAAGTCAGAGTCTGATCTGGTAAATCAGGATCTGAAGCTTCAGCTGCAACAGTGAGCTCTACCAACTCATCTACAGTTTTATCAGTTATCGGATAGAGCTTTGGCGCGATATTAGCCGCCAATACAGTAACCTTAACTGGTTTCTCATCGCAAAGCACGGGTGTGCCATCATCGCAAACTTTCACGGTAAAGTTATAGACCTGATTGCCTTGTTCCGCGGTCGGCGTCCAGCTAAAGATGCCTGTTACGGGGTCAATTGTGGCACCTTCAGGGGCACCCACCAGGCTGAATGTCAGAGTTTGTTCGGGCAATTCTGGGTCTGTTGCTTCAGCGGTAAATGTTAAGGTCGTGAGCGCTGTTACGGTTTGATCTTCAATGGGATAAAGATCCGGTGCGGTGTTTGTGTGAGTCACATTAATGGTTACCGTGGCAGTGTCGCTATACTCTGCCATCAAACCAGGTGTAGCATGCATCGTGTATTCAAAAGTGTCGATACCGGAAAATGCCGGGTCGGGTGTATAAACGAAGCTGCCGTCTTCGTTGAAGACCAGCGTTCCATTGGCAGGTCCACTATTCTCCACCAACGAAGCTGTAATCTTGTCGTAGATGTTCGGGTCAGTATCGTTTGCCAAAACGCCAGGCGCGTCAACTTCCAGAGCGACACCCTGGTTGGTTGTATATTCATCATCCACAGCTGTAGGCGGATGGTTGAGAATGAGACTAATCAAAACCGGGTCATGGTCAGAAGAGCGATAAGCATCCGGGCTGTAAAGCTCTTGCTGTGCTACTGGTTTGAATGTCATGTCATAGTCGAAGACATCGGATTCGTCAGCATTAATATTCCAGAAATTAGCATCCAGGACGTAAGAAGCAAATTTCTTGTTTGCCAAAGCATGATCAAGATAACCAGTGCGTCCGTCAAAAACGTAACCGTAGGCATTATCACCGCGGAAGCGTTCCACTAAGTTTATGCAGTCATCAGCAGTATCCGCAATGCCGTCTGCGCCAAGTTTGATCGCGTCGATGGGGTCTTCTTTGGCATAGGCGTTCAGGTCACCAATGATGACATACATGCCAGAACCAGCATCGGTTGGGTCTGTTTCAAGCCAGTCCACCAAAACTTCTGCTGCTGCAGTGCGGGTAAGGTTACAGTTGCCCTGTCCATCGCCCATATCTGGATCACCCGCGCAAGCAGATCCTTTCGATTTGAAGTGGTTCACAGAAACGGTAAAGATTTCATTGGTGATTTTATCTTTAAAGCTTGCCGCGAGGCTGGGGCGGTTGCGTGTGGTGTCATAAGCGGGATCAAAAGTTTCATCCAAAATAGCAAAGCTGCCAATCTGGTCAACTTTGGCAGGTTTGTAGATGAAAGCCTGTTTGATGGCATCCGTGCCAATGTTACCCGTTGCCACGTAAGCATAAGTGCCTGGCGCGGTGGCGGCGTTGAGACCTTCTACAAGGTCAATGACCGCGGCATCGGCAGCGATATTAGGATGTTCGTTTTCAATTTCAATCAGACCGATCACGTCTGCTTCCATGCCCAGAATAGCGGCAATGATTTTAGTGCGCTGGCGGGTGAGCTCTTCTGCCGTATCCGCGCCACGACAATTCATGTTGCCAGCAGGACCACAAATGTTTGATCCAGTGTCAATAGTCACAAAATAGTTGAGCACGTTCAGGCTGGCAATGCGGATTTCGCCTTCCACGAGCGATGGCGCGGCCGGGCGTGGATTGAGTGATTCGTAGGTAGCTGTGCCAACTGGCTGGATTTTATACTCGCCAAAGTTGTAATCCATGACGCCAGTAAGCCCAGTTACCGTATCTCCGCCACGGAAATAGTGCTCTTTGGTGAACTGAGTGCCATCAGGATGGCGTAGGTAAGGTGGATTCTGGGTACCAAGTGTGTCATCAACCTTAATCATATCAAGCTGATAAGCCGCTTCGGCAGCGATGGCGTCCGCGCCCGGTTCATTTGAATGTGTGGGACTGAAATGGCGACTGCTTGCCAGCACGATTTCGCCATAGCGGTCATAGTTGTAATATTCAGAAATATAAAGATCTTGCGGGAAGGTAACCAGCATACCTTCATAGGCTTCGTAGCTTCTCGGCGCGGTAGTGGGCAAGGTCAGCACAACCGGTTCAATCGTCTGACCGGTACCGCAGACCATCACTGTTGTCGAATTGGTAGGTGTAATCTGGGTCAGATTGTAGTATTCACTCACTTTACCGGTAATGCGCAAGGCATCGCCAACGTTGACGGTTGGGTTGGTGCTGTACACAAAGATACCGTCTGAAGTTGTGGGGTCGCCATCACCAAGGGGATCTTGAATGAAATAACCGTTCTTGCCACCCACCTGGAAGTTGGCTGTCACGACGCCTTCGGTAGTCACCGTTTGTCCAGCAATTGGGCTGGCATCACCAGAACCCTGAATATCATAAATGGCTGTAAAGGGATCACCACAACCTGCCACAACGTTAAATGTGGAAACAAAATCAGCTGCCATGTTTTGGTTCGTAGCGTTGACAACCAAGTCCTTGTCGATAGTCACCGTACAGGTTTCACCCGTGTCGAAATCAACATCTGGATTTAAGGTATAAACAGGATTGGCGTCAGTAACCGCGGCTGTATGATTGCCTGATACGCTACAAGTGATATCGTACCAACCGGCACTCACCGTAACTTCTTCGCTAAAGGTGATAGTGATATTGGTATCTTTGGGAGCGCTCGCGCCATTGGCAGGGACAATCGAATCAACTGTGGGGCCGGTAGGAGCAGGGCCACAAAGGTTGATAGGGCTTGAAGTATTGCGTGGCGCGGGCGTGAGCGCTTCAAAGTCATCGCCGTTTTCGTCCGTGTCCTGGCAACCGCCTGATTTACGTTGCGCTGAAAGCGTGTTGCTTAATGTGGGGGCAGCAGAGGTTCCTTCATAGAAGTTCGCATTACCAAAACCAATCAGGTCAATGATTCTTGCTAATTGTGTGGCATCACAAGGGTTTGAGCCACCATTGCAACCCAAAGAATCTACGCCTGTAACCAAAACCACCTTTCCTGCCGAAGCACCCATGGCAATAGGCGTTGGATCTATATAATCCGGATCCGGAAGCGATGGAACATCTCCATTTCCAGCAGCTTCTTGCACCAGAAAATATTGTCCAGGCTCTAAGCTGACATTTGGAAGCTGGGTCAGCTGGGTCGCGCTCGCACCAAAATTTCCGGTACCGGCAGCGCTCGCGTATTGAAGGGACAAGCCATCCAACGAGACGGCAGCCGTACCGGCATTAAAGATTTCAATAAAGTCATGCTTGTACGGGGCACCGCTGTTTCCGCCGCCACCGTAGACCTGGCTAAGCTTGAGCAAGACAGGATCTTGAGTTGGCGTACAGCTATATGTTTCGCTGGCGGAGTTGCGTGGGAGTGGCGTGGCTGCGATCAAATCTTCATTGCTTTGGTCAGTATCCTGACAGCCAGCATCCTTACGTTGAACTGAAAGTCCTAACGCGCCACTGGGTCCTGAAGCGTCTCCTTCATAAAAGTTTACGCCTCCGTAGCCCATTCGGTCGATGACTCTTGCCAATTGCCCATCAGAACATGGGTTAGTTGAGCTGCTACATCCCAAAGCTGTTGTTTCGGTAACCAATGCGACTTTACCAGAGCTTACATCGATTTCAAATGGGCTTGAAGTCGATACGTCAAAATCTGGCTCAGGAATTGAGGCTTGACCTTTTTGAGTTTCTTTAACCTTGATTAGGTAATAGCCTCCTGCTGGAATAATATCACTCGGCAATTCGATTAGCGAAGTTAAGGGATCACCAAAATCAAGTGATGAAGCTGCAGCATATTGCAGAGACAGTCCCGCTAATGAAGCATCCGTTGAGCCAGCATTGAAAAGCTCGATAAATTTTTCCTTATAGGGAGAATTATCGAGACCTCCGACACCAGATATTTGGCTAATGCGCAGGTTGCTGGCGGCATAAACCGGCTGAACGGGCTGAAAGCCAATCATGCCAAGCACCATTGCAAATATTGTTAATATGTATATAACTTTACGAGACATTTTTCCTCCTCAGGACGAATGGGATTTAAGAAAGTTCATGTACCCAATTCTATCATGCTTGTAAGTAAAATTAGTGGATTACAGTCTATCAATTTGTAATTTCTTGATTAGAAAATTTTGATATGGACTTTACTCCAAGTATTGGTAATTCACGATAGCAAAATATAAATCAAACTTTGAGTTAAACATCCTGACTTTTTATATGCTTGGGTTCAGATATTTATTGCAACGGATGAGGAGATAGAATCATTCGTATGCAATACACAAGATTGAACGAAGAAGAAAGAGAAATAATTAGCAAGGGACTTGCTCAAAATAAGTCCATACGAACCATTGCCAAGGAATTAGGGCGTAGTACCAGTACTATATCGCGAGAGATAAGGCGAAATGGAAGCAAAACAGGCTATTGGGCTTTCTCAGCAAATCAAAAAACAAAAGCCAATGCGAGTTCCAGAAGGAAAGATAAAAGACGCTTGATGCAAAACCAAAGGCTTCGCAACTATGTGGAAGAAAAAGTGAAACAAGGCTGGTCTCCAAAAGCGCCGTGTCAAGTCAAATGATAATGTTACCGAACGCCAGTCGTTGGTTCATTTGATAATGTTACTCAAGGTTCTTTAACATTGATAACAGTATCATAATAGTCAAGCTTTTCACCTGGTTCTAATCCGG
>Ga0255342_1002005_pt1 | contig 26652 bp, 10 predicted proteins | sample wastewater_treat_3_FD_192416 | JGI IMG/M metagenome (GOLD analysis project Ga0255342, IMG submission 192416) | Wastewater microbial communities from Lulu Island WWTP, Vancouver, Canada - plant14 | ecosystem: Engineered > WWTP > Wastewater > Unclassified | place: Canada: Vancouver, British...
TGATGCATATTACTAGAATACTTGTGGACAAGGATTTTAGAGATGAAGTGATGAGTAGTCTGACTGATCCTGTTTTAAAGAAATTCTGGGAAGGCGAGTTTAATAAATGGAATGACAGACAAAGAGACGAAGCCATTGCTCCTATTGTAAATAAAATCGGACAATTTCTTTCTTCCAAACTTGTAAGAAACATTTTTGGACAGCCGAGAACTAGGTTGAACATGAGAAAAGCAATGGATGAATGAAAAGTAATTTTGGTAAACTTGAGTAAATGAAAAATATGAGAAGATAATGCAACAATGATTGGTTCTCTTTTGGTTACAAAGATCCAAATTGATGCGATGTCTCGTGCTGATATAGCTAGAGAAGATAGAAGAGACTTTTATCTTTATATAGATGAGTTCCAAAACTTTGCTACAAAAGCTTTTGCTACTATTTTGTCGGAAGCTAGAAAATATAGACTATCTTTGATAGTTGCTAACCAGTTTACAGCTCAATTAGAAGAAGAAGTTAGAGATGCTATTTTTGGGAATGTTGGAACTATAATGGCGTTTACCCTTTGAAAAGATGATGCAGAAATCATTAGCTGACAATTCAAGGAAATAGTGAGTACAAACGATTTGATTTCTCTACCTATGTTTACAGCATACTTGAAATTGATGGCAAACTGAATTGCTTCTGATCCTTTTAGTATGAGAACCAATCCTCTACCAACTCCGGAATGATCTTTGGAATTGATAGATAAAATTAGGAAACAATCTAGACAAAGATATGCAATGGAAAGGTGAGAGTTGGAAAGTTTAATGGATGCTTGGAGTAACAAAACTTTTTCAAAACAAGAAAAAATTCAAGAAAAAGCTAGATTGGAGTGATTGGGAGTTAGTGAAAAGGAATATGAAAATTCTCAAGACCTATCTGTTCAATCTAAGATATGACTGTTTAAAGAAAACAAGATGGATAATATTGAACCTGATGCAATCGTTTTTGATATAAAAAACAATAGACATAAGTTGTGTCGATATGAAAAAGTTAATAGGTTTGATAAAGAGTTGGAGTTAAAATTCCAAAAATGACAAATCCTCAAAGCTCCAAATTGAAAAGAAATAGAAATGCATATAGATATATACAATCACAGCAAAGATTCTGGAGCATTACAAGTTTGGATAGGTTCAAAAGAACATATAAATGAACAATTGGCAGAAGCATATAAAAACAATCCAAATATGAAATTTGTTCCAAATATCGAAAAACTAAAAAAAGAAAACAATTTCATCGAAGAGCAAATTACGGATACCAAGCAAGTTTGAGGTTTTAATAATTGAAACCTTAATGATAATTCGTTTAGTATTAAGGACATTAAAATATGAAGTTGGTATGAGTGATATGTAAAACTCAGCTATAATTATGGTATGTTTATCACCGTAAAATGAGTTGAGTGATTATTACATAAAAATTTTATAGTAGCTCCAGAGTGAGTAGAATGGAAAAAGTATTATAATATTTGAGACAAAATAAAAGTAAAAGCAAAAGAATTCAAAATAATAAATGATGAAAAAAAGGTAGTTTGGAGCCAGAGGTAGAAAAAGCATACAACTAGTATAAAAAAGTGATTACAAAATATATAAGTAAAAAAGCAAGAAGCGTTAAGAACTAACTTCTATATAAAATATTCTTTACTATTAAATACTATTAAATGTTAAACGAACCATCAAAAGTCAATTGAACTTCTTCATTTAATGTTAATGAAGTAAACCATGTACAAAAAGAGATAAATAATGCTGAAAATGGGGCATTGAAAGTTCTTCGCATTAATCCTAGCTTTCTGGAAAATCACACCATCAAAGAAATTCCACAATTGTTTGATGGAGAGAAAGTTCCTGAATGATTTACAAATGATATCGCTTATTGGTGAGGAAATTATATGACCAACGAAGAGATCAATGAGACCTTGCCAAATTGAACAAGAAAAATGACACATCTTGAATTAGATTTATGAACAGATTGTTGTATGTTGTGTCCACATTGTTTCAAAAGCCAAATAGATGCACACAAGCTAAAAGAATGAAAACAATTTTCTCTCCAAGAAGTGAAATGAAAAATAACTCAATTTAAAAAAATGGGGTTAAAAACTATAAAAATCACGTGAGCATGAGAACCTTTTTATAATAAGGATATTATAGACTTTCTAGAGTGGGCTCAAAAAAATGATATTGGCGTTTCTGTATTCACAAAATGATATGAAATTTGAGATGATTGTATGGTAGAAAGATTGTTTGGTCAAAAGTATGGGATTCATAACTGTGAACAAATGGCTAAAAAACTAAAAGAATTAGATGTCAGTATTTTGCTTGGTGTAAACACCTTTGATCCAGAGCTGCAAAAAAGTTTTGTTGGTCATGGTGATAGTAAATTTTGAGAAAGATATATACAAGCTAGAGATAACGCTTTAATCCAATTAATAAATGCAGGATTGAATGAATTTATTCCAGGGAAACCAACAAGATTAGGAATATCTATGGCACCCATGAAGCCAGAAACATTAAATGAAATAATTGATCTTTATTCTCGGGCTCGTATGAGAAATATTTATCCTCTATGATGTCCTAGTAATGATGCATGAGACTGAAAAAAAGAGAATATAAGAGTGGATTCTATAACCAATAATTATGAAAATGATTTAATAAACTTATATACTAAGATCTATATACGAAATATTGAACATAATGTACAAACATTAGAACAGTTTTTGGAAGAATGACCTTCACTATACCCTGGAGTTGCAGTATGTCAGCAAGCACGTACATGATGATATATGCGCTTGTCTGATGATCACTCAAAATATGAAATGATTTCGTGTCCAGGTCATGACCCAGCTAGAAAAGAATTAAAAATAGCTGAAGACTTGATGGCTTTGGAGACAGATGCACAGGTACTTGATGCTTGGGCAAATTCTGCTAATGCAAAAAGGTGAAAGTATCATTGTATAGCTAGGGATTGAATTACTTTAAGTCCTAATTTTTATGCTAAAATTACTAATCAAGTAAAAAGATATTTTAATACACAATAAATTGTAGTTTATCTCGGCGCAACTAAACAAAACCTTATTAAGCCAAACAAATGCCATTGTGCTGATTTTTTTGTTATTTATATATTTTAAACAAATAGGATATAATTACCCACTACTGTCCAAATAAAACAAACCTACAACACATAAATCCGTGTAATTAACATGGATTTTTCTGTAAATATTATTTACTGCAATGTAGTAAATTAGCTTCCCAAATTTGACAAAAAAGAAAAATACATTATAATATATATGTAAAACCTTTTACATATATATTATTTTTAATATGAATTATGACTTAATAAGCACGAATGAAAACATATGATCTATTGAAGATCTACAAGATAAAATAAAAAACAAACTAGAAAACATATTTAGTTTTTACAATGAACAAGAATTTTTGGATGAAATACACGGTATACAGTCAAATCTAGACGAAGCACAAATCAACAAATAATTAATATTTTTTTTGAGAACAGAACAAGTTACTATGCACAAATTATCGGTTCTAGCAAAATGGAGATAGTTTTGTGCAATATCGTTATTTTTCTGATTGTTATTATTGCTAAGAATCCATTTGAATAACCACTTTTTGTATTTCACCCTACGGATTAAATATGACCAAGTGCTGTCATTTTTATCACCAAGATAATATTTACCAAGAAAACAATTGAAAAAAATTTTATAAATACTATATAATGTATATATGTATTTACTTGTTTTTTATTGTATGAAAAAAATTTTAGTATGATTGAGCGGTGGTGTAGATAGTGCTATTGCTGCTTATTTATTAAAAGAACAATGATATGAGGTAGTTGCTGGATTTATGAAAAATTATGTAGACGAGGAAAATCCAAACTGTACTACATATAAAGATGCAAACGAAGCCATCAAAGTTGCTAATTTTTTGTGAATTGAGATTTTAAGTTTTGATTTAAGAAAAGAATATGAAGAAAAAATAATAAAATATATTTATGACTGATATCAAAAATGAATTACACCAAATCCAGATATTTTATGCAACAATTTGATCAAGTTTGATGTATTTTTGGAAAAGGCATTGGAACTTGGGTTTGATTGAATTGCTATGGGACATTATGCTAGAATAGTGCCAATCTTAAATAACAACAATTCTTTAATTAGCAAAAGCCAAACCACCACTACCCCTATCAATAAGGAGGTTAATTTTAAACTTCTTAGATGAGTGGATTATAATAAAGATCAGACATATTTCTTGTCTGGGTTGAATCAATACCAACTCAGCAAATCTCTATTTCCAATATGATGAATGACAAAATTACAAGTAAGAGAACTAGCAAAAAAAATATGACTTCCAAATTTTGATCGTCCAGATAGTCAATGATTATGTTTCATTTGAAATGTACCAATGAAAAATTTTTTGAAAAAAAGATTAGCCACAAAAAAAGGAGACATAGTACTTTTAGATTGAACTAAAGTATGAGAACATGAATGAGCATATTTTTTCACCATCTGACAAAGTAGGGGTTTGGATATAAATAAAAAGGCTTATGTAATAAAAACAGATATTGAAAAAAATTTAGTTTATGTAAGTTTTGATAGAGAAGAACCAAACTTAGTAAGTAAAAAAATTATAGTCAAAGACTGGCATTGGATTGGCCAAGAATATAAATTGCCATTAAATTGTAGCACTAAAATTAGATATAGACAAGAGCCAAAGACTTGTGTGATGGATATAGAAAATTGAGAAATTGCATTTAATTATGATGAAAATCAACGGTGAATAGCTCCTTGACAGAGTGTTGTAGCTTATTTATGAGATGAGTGTTTATGATGAGGAATTATTTAAAATAAACACCAACCACTATTGACAAACGAATGATAAAACTTATACTAAAGTTGATTTATTTTCTTTTTTAAAACAATGGAAATACATAATCAACTTAACCCTACATGAGAAACGAATAATGAATCAAAGCACAATATTGATATTCAGCATAAAACTTTGGAAAATCTAAATGAACATTCCAAATTAGCAAAGTTTACAGAAAAACTGCACGAACATCCCGAAGCTAGCTTATTATTGCAATTCATAGAAAACAGTATATTAGAAATGGAAAATAACTGATTGATTGAAGACTCTAATATTATGAAAAAAACAAAACAAAGATTTGTTCTTTATGTCAAAAATTTTGTGGAACTTAATAAAAATACTAAACTAGATTCTATCCCAGATCGGAAAAAATTAGATAAGTTTTCCAACATAATTCCTATTGCTCAAAAAGGTGGCGAATCTGGATGAATAGTTTATAAGCCTGGTCAGTGAATTTATTTCAATCAATTTAAATCTGCACAACTACCAAGTATTTTAGAAAACGAAAAAACTAAAGATAAACAGCCATGAGAAATCATAAATTTTTTACTTTCAAAAGAATGAGAAAAGGTTTTATTAAAGCAATTCCCCGATGAGAACTCTTTTAGAAAGAGCCATTTTTCTTGAGTAGATATTGTCGCTAAAAATAGATATTTAAGTTGAGTTAAACTTGTAATAGATAACAGTATGTTGGAGAAGGGTAAAAGAATATTTTTTAGCTTGGATCATGAATTTTTAGAAAAATTAAAATCAATTGATCAACATACATAAAAAATAGCTAGAAAACAAATTGTTGTAGCTATTTTTCTGTAGTTATTATATAGTAAATGCAAGTTAGAATTGATGTTTATTTTTTATTCAAGAATATTGCAAACAATGTAAGACCTATTCCCAGTATTGGAATATGTGTTTTTTGTTGTAAGGACAAATTATATTATTGTAGTTTCCACCTATTGCGAGAAGACACAGCAATCGCCCTACATAAAACTACTTTACATAAAAACTTGATTTTAGTTTATAAAAATTTATTTTTTAAGTATAATAAAAAAAATGTATATTATGGAAAATTCTAAATTCGTTTTATTTTTTGACAACTCTCTTTTTTTAAAAGATAATAATAGTTTGGCAATAGAAGCACAAAGCTTCGTATTAAAAGAAAATGCATTAAAAACTATTAAAAAACTAAAAGAAATTAAGGGTATTTCCTTTATTGTTTTGTGGCAACGATTTACAAATATATGTCACATATATAAATTGTCAGACAAAACTATAATCAAGGAAATGAAGAAAAAAATGAGAGATATTTACAAGTTCAAGTTTAAAAGGAAACTTGTAATAAAAAATATAAAAGTTATTGAACAATAGTTAAAACCTCCTTATATTAAGGAGGTTTTGATATTTAAAAAAATTATAAAAAGTGATTAATTTTCTTATTTGGACTACGGCAAGTTTATAGAGTTAAAAGTTATACAGTTACAAGTTACAAGTTTATAAAGTTGCAAGTTATAAAGATACAGGTTGCAAGTTATAAAGATACAAGTTGCAAGTTATAAAGATACAAGTTGCAAGTTATAAAGATACAGGTTGCAAGTTATAAAGATACAGGTTGCAAGTTATAAAGTTATTACTAAATTATAAATTTTACGAACTTTATAAACTTTATGAACTTTATAAGCTTCCCAACTCTTTTCTTAGGATATTTTTCTCTTCAAGAAATTATAAATTTCTACCATTGCTCGTGTATCTTGTTTACAATAATCTAGCAAATCTTTTGTAGAAACTTGGATAGGGAGTTTATTTTGAATAAGCTGATACAAGTAGTCTGAAGCCTCACTTCCATTTGAAACTATCATGTTGTCATAACTAAGGTCAGAAAGAACTGGAAGGACTTTTTTGATACTACAAGAACCATCAAATGCTGGATCAAAGTAATCTAAATCTCTAAATATATCCATTAAATCAAAGGTCTGTGAGTTTATTTGTTCAAAAAAATCTTTGTACTCCAAGTACATCTCTCACATTTCTTGATTTCTAGAATTTTCAAATCATTTATTTCGGACAATGAATGTTCATTGTGGATTTCAAATATCCTTAGCAAACTTATCTATCACCTCTTTATTTGTTTGTGAAAATGGGGAAATAAGTCACTCATAGTGTGTGATTTGACCACTTGACTCCATCTTGTGTATAGAATACTGCACAACAACTTGCTGTCGTGGATGTGTGCCTTGAAAAATTGGTATAGGCCAAGAAATCGTTTCATAATCATAAAAAAACAAAGGAAACTGTAACTCATTCAAAGTAGATGAAATTTTTTCTTTATCAAGCTGAACTCATCCTTGAAACATTTTTACGTATCTTTGAAATCCGTTTTCTAGTTCATCTTTTGATGCCATCAATTCCAGCTCCTCTGCTCACAAATCCATAATATTTGTCTTTCACATTTCATATAATGAAAGTAGTTTTTTCTTCGCTGTTTTGAAATATGGTATATTCCGAATAGTTCACTTTGGAGGGAATTCTCAAAAATATATCAAGGGGTTTTCTCATTGATATGGAAATCTTTTTTCAAATTCAGATTTTGGAAGACCAATAGTTTTGCTGATCAAGTCTATTTGTTGCTCAATCCAATCGTCCGTAAGCAACTCCTCTGTCACATTTGTTTTTGCAATAATTTCATTTGGAACAATATCTCATTGTCTAAGATATTCTTTGTTTAGATGATATATCCAAACCTCACCAGAAAATCTATCTCAAAGAGCTTTTTGAAGTACATACCTTTGGAAAGAACAATCTGTAATCAATTCATCTAACAAAGATTCATTTTTATTTGTTTTGCGAACACTATTTTTGGCTTTTACTTCTATTAAATCATATTTTCAGTTTTCATTCAACTTCAAAAAATCACATTTTACAAAAAGATTGTCCCAAACAAAACCAGCTTGATAAATAATTTTTGGACCAAAAGAAAGTGTTTTTTGTGTAGCATCATGATATTCTTTGTGAAAATTCCCTTTTGGATTGTATCCAGAAACAACACTAATATCTTTTTGTTCTCGTAACTTTTTTACCATATTTTCAACTTCCTGACCTATCAAAGCTCCATTCATAGCACCGTATAAATCTTGGTTTATTTTGTTGTAAACAACATAATCATTTTTATGCCATCGTGCTAATTTTGGATTTTCGCAGAATTCTTTGAAAAGTGATTTTGTTATAATAATTTGTTCCATAATCAATATTTAGTTATAAACAATCATATATTTGTGTGAATATATATAATTCAAAAAGAATTGAAACATCTTTTTTTGTAAATGAAAAATGGGGCTCCCAAAGGAGCACCCAATATAAATTATAGACCTTCATTTCTTCTTGTGATAGGTCTGAAATACTCAAACTCTATCTCATATAACTTGTCATTAAATTTTTTCTTAAACCTAACTGCCTCTTTACCAAGTTTATAGCTAGATATTAATGTTTTCTTATCATAAAACACAATAATATCTTGAGGCTTGTCTCTTTTGTGTTTTTTAAGTGGCCACAAAAAGCCGTCATAGCCTTCTGTCATTTGCTTAGACAAAATCACTGTAGCTTCTATGCCACAAGAAATAACGGGTCTTCCTTCCCGCAGAATCACAACATAGTCTAAATGTTTAGTAATTCTGTTTCGTTTTTGAATAGGCAACAATTGGCTTACTTTAGGCACAAACGTCCCTTTCCAAGTAAGATTTTGATTTCTTTCCATAATTAAAAAATTTTTTGTTTATATTTTATTAACGCCATTAAGATAATTATTTTAAAGTAAAAGTCAATCCCGAGCAGAGACAACACATATTATATACCATTTTTTGTGAATGCAAGTTAAATGTTAGTTTATTTTATTGTTTTTTTTACTTAAAAACTATTATGCTTATAATAGGTATGATGAAAATCATTTTACATGAAAATAAATCATGAGAAACAAATTGTTAAAAAAATATTCGGTATTATTTGTTATGTGAGTATATGCTGTGTCTACATTTTTGCAATCATTTTCTTTTTTGAATTTCAATAAAGTATATGCTCAAGAAAGTCAACTAGACTACACAAATCTAGTTGCAATTTTTGTAGATAAAAAAATATACTGAAGCCTCGAAAGTAATATTGAATGGTATGCAAAAACTTACATACAATGAGCAAACAGCAACTACAGACACAATGCTATTTCAAATTCTAGATCAATAGTGCTACCAGTAGATATTGATAACATAACAGCACCTGAAATAACAAAAATTTTGGAAAACATGTATTTTGATTGAGTTAGTTGAGAACCATCTAAATTAGTATGAGTAATTTTGATATGAGATATACCATTGCCAGTAGTTAATCAAGATGGTTTTATATACCCAACAATTTATCCTTATGTGGACTTTGAAAAACAAAAATTTATTTGGAATGATGACATAAAATATTTTGTATACAACAATAAACCAAAGTGACAGGCAGAAATCCGACACGGTTTAATAAACTTTGATACCATTGATGAATATAGAGCTTATTTTAATAAACTAAAAAATTATGCACAAAATCCTTCAGATTTTGTTGAAAAAAGCATTTGGTATGAAGACCTAATAGCAAACAAAAAATATTTCTTTTCAGATGGCTTGTGAGCATATATAAACAATTTTTTATTTGCTGAGGATATTGGACAAAAAAGATATACAGATTTGATGGTAAAAATAATGCAATGAACTTATAATGATGCAGTAAAAGATATTGCAGAAGGAATGAATTTTTCATGACAAGAAATCATGAATTCTCTCCAATACACCAACAACGACATGAACACTCCTACCAAATTTATAGACACAATGGTAAAAGAATGATATTTAAGACCATACACTTCCTTATTTGGAATAAAACATTTGGATAGGATTGCAAAAAATGTTGAAACAGCAAATAGACGAATAGAACAAGTTACATGATCTGACTGAAATGTAATAAGTCGTACTGCTTTAGATACTTCATACTATGCAATTTCACAAAAAGATGAATCACTATTACAGTTGGACTGAAAAATAGACCCATTGATTGTATCATTCAACAATGCTCTAGAAAAAATAGTGGATGAAAAAATAGAAAAAGAAAAATACCGATTAAACGAAATTATTCCTTTAACTTATTTGAAATATACATGAGTTAAAAGAAACTGAAATTGTAGGCGAAAACAATATGACGCATATGAAAATTACTTTTTTGGTATGCCTGCTAAATACATAGATAACATGCAACAAGTTTCTACATATAGATGAACTTATAGAAATTTTGACGATATAATTTGATTAAAAACATCTCATATCCAAGCTGGAGCAGTACCATCTTCAGATGTAACAACAATTGATCTAAATAAAAAATCTGTATGATGATCTTATGATATTTTTGCTACTCAGGTAGATGCGAATAGATGATACAATATAAACAACACAATAAAAGAACTAGAAATATATGAGAACAATAAAGTGGCAAAAAGAGAACACCGAAGTACAAAATGTGAGAAAAGAGCTCTCTGAATTTGTTGGAAAAAAAGAAAGTGGCAAGCGAGTACTCAAGCATGAAAAGAATGTGAATTGAGTGGTGAAGATTATGAACAAAAGCAATGATGATGTGAAAGTCCACAAGAATTTGCTATTAGAAATCGATGATGAGCTTCTCCCTTGAATCTCTCATGAACCAATCAGTGGAAGTCTGGATATATTTTTCAAAATGCGATTTTGCCAATTTTTGATATAGCAGGAAGCACCAAACTTGCTCAGGCTCAAAACCAAGCAAACAGCTTTTTGTGAGTTAATACTTATTCTAGATTAATACAAAGAACTTTTGTAGCACCTGAAGAAAAATTTTATTTCAAAAACAAAGCTAAAGAAAAGCCAGATTTGTATGGTTTTGGATATAATTCTAACATGTGAGAGGATGTAAAATTTACTAATCAATTACCAACAGGAGATTTAGATGCAGATGTATTAAATTGGGTACCTTCAAATCCAAAACTTGCATCTAATGTGAATTTTTTCACTTGGTTCAATAATGGTAACTATAAGTCTTGGGAATGAGATATTTTTAAAATAAAAAAAGAAGAAAACCCCAATGATGAATGTAAAGGAAATGGTACCATATTAACATATAAAACACTGGACTCAAGGGTAAAAAATGTCGCTTCTACTAATACAGATTTATATGGAACAGTTTATAAAATCTTTGAAGATGATATATCCCCATCTAAAAGATTTTATGAAACACTATCTGGTATGCTAAATTCCACATATAAATCAGTTTCCGATGTAACATCTGGTGCGTCTACAACTTCTGTGGTATATAAAATGGAGCAATTAAGAACATATATTAAAAACATAACAGGTAATGTTAATAACATATACACAACAGGATTAAGTGCTAATTGGACAAGCGGATATATACAAAATTTAGCAACACAGCGAGATGCACTAATCCCATCTACAATTTACAGTGATGTGGAAAACATGGTTACAAATATACAAGATGATTTTGTAGAACTATATCGACTTATAGACGAGTTTTGATATGATCATATTCTCAGCTACATGTTGGAGCAAATATATAATTTTAATATAAACTGAGATGAGCTAATACTTCAAGAAAGTTGGAAAAATGGTCTTACATGAATTATGGAAAACACAAAAAACCAATACCTAACAATAAACAATTTAATAAATAATTCGCACAGTATTTATGATGATATAGAGGAATTAAAAAAGAATAATTTAAAAAACAAGCTTGAACACACAAAAGATGCTATCGAGGAGGCTGGTTGAGGTGCTTGATGCGACACAAACAACAAATTTAAACCCCTATGTAATACAATAGACACTTTAATCGAAAGAATTGATAACTATGCTGTCAGTATTAATAATAAAATTGAAAAAATAAAGAAATTTGATGCTATACTAGATGAAACTGCAGTAAGCTTTAAACCCTTTGAAGATATTGTCGTTTCAGGCGGTAGCATTATCGTAGACTCATTTATCATGTCTACTGTGATTGCATGAATCCAATCTAGCAATGACTCTAATCTAACCTGATACATACCATGAATGACTAATGTGACTGCAGATAGGCCGATAGATTCTCCAAAATATATTACATTCAAATGAATATGATGAGATAAAGTGACATTTATTTATCCTAATCTTTACAAAGCAGAAATATTTAAGTGAGAATGAAACGCTTTGGAGTTGAAAAGTCCTCAAGAAATAAAAGTTGCTATTGAGCATTACTTGAGAGAAACTGTAAAAAAATATAATGAATATCTAATAAACCAAAATAATAAAAAGCAAAGTTTTTACAATCAACACAATTTAGCTTATAATGCATTATGAGAAAAAGATAAATTAGCTACACCTATGTCAGCAGGTTCAGATCGTCCATATAATTTGATGAATGAGAATTATCTGATTGATCAACTAAGAAATATAATAAATGATAATATTAACTTCAAAGAACACATGTGAGAATATGAACCTATAGAGTTTATAGCACACTTGATTTACTATCAAAACATCTGACGACAGCAAAGAAAAGTTTGAAACACTATATTAAAAGACATGAACAATATTGTTGAAGATTTTGATGTGAATGAAAAAATCAGAGACAGTTTAGAAAGTTATTTAGTAAAAGACAACAATCAATGAAGTTTCGTTTCACCAGCCTATCGTAACAAAGGTTATGAAGTGGCTTTTATTAACTCAAATGGAGAAGATTTAATTACTGAAAAAGCGACACTCGCTTCTTCTTATGTTGTGAATAACATACAAAATTCTGCCAACAACTTTTCAAACGAAGCTGTTCCAGAAGAGAGTACTGAAAGCATGCTATTGGAAAATTTAAGTAATGTTTGTTGAATCCCTGATAATTGATGAGTGCTACTGTTTGATATAAGTGGTTCTGGAAGAATAACTACTCCTTGGTTTGATGCATTAAAATGTCGATGGGAACAAACAAAGAAACTTTTTAGAAATTGAGATTTTATAAGTATACAACGACCAATTACTTTGCAAAACATTATAAATAGTTGAGTTTCACGAAACACTATTCAAGAAGACTTTTCTAACAATCTGGATATTGGGGGTGCGATATCTCAAATGGCTAACCAAAATCAATATCTAAATAATGATGAAAGTAATCAAGCTGTTTTAAACAATGCTAACAATATTGATTATTCAAAACTAGATAAAATTTTATCATATACGCAAATTTGAGCTGATAGCACAACTATAACTGCGGACGAGGCTGGTGGGGCAATAGACATCTCTTCGACAGTAGAATTAAATGATGTAGATTTTCATATTAAAAATATTTGATCAAGCACTATAAGAATTAAGGATGGAGACACTGTTATTTCACACAACATCACAGAAGAAACTGGTTGATTTTCTACAGGAAAAGTTACTTTTGATCCTTTTTACAAAAAAAAGTTGAGTTTTGAAATTCAAAATCCTGTTGATTGAAGAAATGTAGTGGTATTTTATATGTGTTTACCTTGAACTCAAAATCTTCAAAAATGTGTTACCAAAACACTGACTTTGGAGGTGGTTCCTTGAAAAATTCATAACCTTGAAATCTTAACTCAATGAGATAGTGCTTTACAGTGATCCAAGTTTCCTATTATAGTCAAATGAACAGATAAGTTTGGAAATAATGTGTGACAAATATTTGATTGAACATTCGAAATTTCTACTTCAAGTGGAACTTTATCGCATGAGGCAAGTCAATGAAAAAAAATAAGATTTTCGAACTTTAATAAGTCTAAATTTATTTTAAATGTTGATGAAAATGCTAGTCACAACAGTCAAATAAATATAGATGTGCAATGAACTGTCGCTTGATTATCATGATGAATGCAAGTATCCAAAACGATTACGGTGAAAAAATGACAAATTAAAGTATATAAATGAGAAAATGCTATAACAAGTATGACTGTAAATTTACCTTTTACAAACGAGTATTCATATAAAGATTCATACAATCTGACACAAATCAATTCAAACACAATCCCTAAAATAAAAATAAAATTACAAAACACTGAATGACAAAATATAAATATAGAAAATCTTGTAAGTGTTTCTAGTAAAAATCGCTTATTGAAACCATGAGAAATTGAAACAAGAAATGTAACAGTGACCCAAAACAATAATACATTTGATGTAACACAAAAAAGGTTTGCTCAAACGAATGAGTTTGTAATTAAAAATTGAGAACTGGAAGTTTATTTTATGCCTAGCCTTAAAGCTTGAGAAGATGTAATTTCTATATCGATTTCTGGTATCAAGACAGTAAATATACCAGTAACTATTAATCCAGCAAAAGCAAATATTGTAGAGATCAAGACACAAAAAGATGTCATCCATGTAAATTCAAATCTACAAGCAAATTTAAAGGTGTTCGATAATCGAGGGAATGTTGTAAACGGGAACACACCAATAAAACTTACAGCATTATGACCATTGTCTGTGTCTGGAATGAACTGAGCATCTCAAGTAATCAACATTACAAATGGACAATTTGATTTTATAATAAAATCACAAGAACAATGATGATACGGATTTATTTCTGCACAAATTATGAGCTGATGAGCCGAACTGGGATGACAAAAACCAGGGACAAAAGATATTGTGGTACAAGATAAAATTTGGCCAGAAGAAAACTTAAACATAATGTATCTAAATCTTTTTGGAAATGACCGATGAAATCAACGAGGTTTTATGTCTGATAATAATAAGTATGTTCAAAAACTGATTAACAGCTCTGAAAAATTGATAACAACTACCACACAGCTTATAAGCCCAGATAATATAAAAATGTTTTCTACTGTTATGTCGAAAAAAATTGAATTTACAAATATGGATAATAAAGAAATACATTTTGAATTGGATAATAGTTTTAAATTTAAAATAAAAGATGTTTGAGAAATTAACTTAACTATTAACAATCTAAATTTTCAAGAGATTGGTGTTAGTGAAGAAAATCTAGAAAACATTATAACAACAATGGTAAACAATAAATTTGCAAATAAAAATGCTTTAATTTATATTCCTGAAGCGACGGATAGTATTATCGAAAGTAACGAAATCAAAAATAATTCTATATTGATAAATAACGAAACAGTATTTGACTTAAGTGATAAAAATCAAAACCTAAATTTAACTACAAGTTTAAGCAATGAATACATTGCTGGATATCAAACTTGGGAAATAAAGTTAGGGAACAAAAAAATAGGAACATTTTTGTTTGTGATAAATAGAATTAATGATTTAACACTTCAACTACAGTCATATAATTCAGAATACGATTATGGTAAAATTTGGATTGATTGATCTACAAATAAAGAATGAGTCTGATTTTTCAAAAACAAATCGAGCTTCCCAAAAACTTCTCTATGATACAAATCAATACAAGATAGTCATGACCCTACTTTATGAATATGATTTACTAGTGACTTTAAAAATATTACAAACTTTGGTGCGGGTAAATCAGTTGGGGAAGCTACAGTAAGTTTTTCATCTGAATTTTTGATAAACATATGAGATCCTTTATTGAGAAGGGTAGATAAAAACAAAAATGCTACAGTGTTAAGTGATAGTGATGATGAGATAGATAGCTGATTTGATAAATGAATATGAGAGCCTATATTCTCTAACCCAGACAAAACAATACTAAAAGTGATAAACATAGATTTTAATAACGACTGATTGGAAGATATTATTGTGGCATTTACTGATGGTAGTATAAAAATTTTAAAAAATTATTGATGAACTACTCCATTCAAAGATTTATGAGACTTGATGGTGTTGGCAGATTGAATAAAAGAAATAATTGTTTGAGATGTAGATGGCAACTGATACAAGGATATAATTATCAAAAACAATTCTAATGTTTTGAGAGTATATAAGAATGATCGTTGAGTATTTGATGTAGACTGACTACCAATTTGTATAAATACTAATGTAAAACAAAATATTAAATCTGAAAATCCTCAGAACATTTCGTGAGTAAGACAAATATTTTTTGAAGATATGAATGGTGATGGAATTTTAGATATAATTACAAGCGATAATTTATGATTTATAAAAATATTTTACGGTGGTAAAACTAACTGAAAAGATAATTTCGTTTCTACAAACAAATTTATGTGTGATGATGAACGATATAGTAGACAACAAAATAATACAAACATGGTATATAGATTTGGAATAAGAATCAATGAAAACATTAAGGTTTTAGATCAAAGTCTGATTCATTGGAAATGACTAGTACCAACAAATGAAAATAATGCAACAATAAATGCAGAAGATTTAGGAGTAAATCCAAATAGTTTTTCAGATGACCAATTAGATGCAATTTTTAATGAAGATAATAATAAAGTAGATACAGGAGCTATAAACGAAATGGTTAGTGCATGAACTCAGTTTGATACAAATAGTGCCGAAGAAATATACAAATGAATAAATAGGTTTAAATTAGCAAACTTTTGAACAATCCCTTATTATGAAAATAATATAGAAAACGAATGAGATATTCCATATGTAGAAATCGGGTGTTTAACTGGAGAGGATCCTGTAAAAGTGTACAAAAAATATGAAGACATAAATTGAGATGTCTTGGAAAATTGAGATAAAGTCCAAGTAACAGTAGTTTTGAAAGCAAACGAAAATTTCACTTGAACATTTATAGATAAAATTACTGGGCCTTGGATTGTTCCATTGACTGGAAATATAGACATGGTTGAATATTTCTGGTTTGAGACAGGAACTATTTCTGAACAAAAAATTGAAAATGAATTAAAATTTCATCGAGATATGAATAATTCTAGATATATGATAGACAACTTATCTATGGATGCGGGAGATGAGATAAAAATACACTATTGGATATTTTATGATGGAGACACAGAAATCCAAACAATAGAATTAAAAGATGTAGATTGAAATGAATATAAAAAATTCTGAGGAAATGAAGGAGAAACAATTAATCGTCCAAAAGATGGTTTGAAAGATATTAAAGTAGTGCCAACAGATGGCTGCAACAAGTCTTTATTTATATTATTTAACACCAACCAATGAAACAAAAAAACATATTCTCTAGAATATGTAGATTTGGCAAAAATGTTGAAAGACCTAAGTAGCAACGCAGAAGAAAATTTCGAAAATGCAATGAGTGAAATTTCAAATGCACTAACTAATGGATCTGATTGAAACAATGTAGACTTAGAAAATGTACCTGGAGCATCAAAAGCCTTTAATTGGAATGCTGTTGTAGATATCTGGTCAGATAATTTTAGCTGGAGCAAAATCGTGTCAGAATGAGGTGTTGACTTAGATAATATACTAAATGCCCCTGCCGCATTCTTAGATTGACTAGCTGGAGATGTGATGAAAAAAGTTGACAAAGCTGTAGCATGAGCTTGTAATGGATTGAAGTTGAGTGATCTTGGTATAGGTGATGGCACAAATTGTGGTTTACCAGTACCTTTTAATCAAGCATTCTTATGACCTGGAGAATATCACTTGTTTGGATGTTTTAAAAAACCATTACTACCACTATCACAAACTCTTTGAAAATGATTACCTACATTAACTGTACCAGGAAACCGACCTTCGCCTGCAGGATATTTACCAATACCTTGAATATTTGGATTTCCATTTAAAGGCCCAAAAGATGGTTTTTTATGAATTCCATGAGGTACAAACAGTTCTCTCTTTAGATTATATCTTATACCAACACTAACTGCTGAAATCTGAATTGCAATGTGTTTTGGACCATATAATGCATTAAAACTCACCCTACCAGACCCTTTGGGAGAAACGGCTTGAAACTGTCTAGTTATGGCCGTACCTTTACCTTGTAAAGAAAAATGAGAAGAAGAAGCAGGACAGCCAGATGTAACGGAAAGAGTTCCTGAAACACTTACAGATATGTGAGTATGTGAAGCACAGAATATACCTTGTTATATATGAGCATGAGAATGAAGATCTAGCCTTGAACTTGTTTCTAGTAGTAATAATAGCTATAATATGAACTCGGCTGTTCCTGAGGGAAGTTATGCTGGATGAACTATAAACATTGAAACAACTCCTGTCACTGAATACTGATATAGAGTAGAGTCTGCTAATATAGAAGTTGAATGAATTAGGTTGTCTGGATGAGCAGATTCACAAAACAAAATATTATGAGGAAATGCAAAGTGATGTGTTAAGGAAACATTTACAACACGATTAGCTGCACAAACCGATTATGTAATGAACAACTTAACAAACTTCAAAATAGATGTTACCTTACCAGATTTTGAGTGAATGAAAGCTGATGCTCTAGCGATTGTTTCTTCTGGGACATACCAACTAACAAATGAACAAAAATGTGCAAACAAGTGAATGAAACGAAATAAAGAAACAGAAATATGTGAAAAACAGAAATCTGAAAATCAAAACGAAAATCTATGAAAATTATCTAAACGAACTCAAGAAAATCGAATTAGTAGGGAAAATATAACAGACTTATCAGAAACCATACCAAATCCGTTTGTTGCACTAGAACAAATGTTTAAAGATATTGATTTGATAAATATACAAACCGAAAATGTGACCGTAAAAGTACCAATGATAACATCTGATGATATCGTGGCATATATAAATATGGCACAAGAACGATTAAAAAAACAAGAAAAGGTATTAAAGCAACGATTTGACTTGTTTAAATCTCTTATATGACTATGTGGATGAGAAGATAAAAAAGAAAATATCAAAAACCGATCCGATTTGAAACATGCAATAAAAGAGACAAAAGAACAGTTAAAAACACAAATGAACGATGAATTAGTTTCAACTGAAAAACAAATAAGCGAATTAGAACAACAAATAGAAAACACCGATGATCCCGAAGAAAAAGAAAGATTAGAAAATAAAAAAAGAGAGCTGGAAGCTAAAAAAGATGAATTAAAGCAGGATGTGGAAACTATATCGCAACAAATAACTCAGATTAAAAAATTAAATAAAAAATACAATCTAAATGATTTAGGGAATTACGAAGTTTTTGAATCTTGTACTCCATGAGAGTTCTTTATTAAGTCTGAAAGTACAGATGATTACGATCAGATACTTCCATATGATATATACATATCTTACAAACCAGGCGAAAATAAAGAGCTGTCTATGTTTACTAAATGATTTAAGTTGGTACAAGTGGAGGAGAAAAAAACAGTCTCAAAGAAAATTAGGGTTTCAATAGAAAAGGATTGAAAAGATATAAGTAATGAAGGACTTTGCTTGAAATATAAAAATATTGCTAGCTCAAATCAGTGTGTAGAATTATTTTTATGAGGAAAGTTAGATGGTTTATTAAACAGTTTCTTTAACATACAAAGCAACACTCAATTACTTATTGGGACTATAAAACAAAATATTGAAACTTTATCTTTATACAAAACCTTCCCTACCCAACTGTATAAACGAATACATGTGGGAGAAAGATATATGTCGGACATTTGATCTTTAGTAAATGGTGTGCTAGGAACATTATCCTTGTGGATGAAAACAAATGCAACTAGGTATTCCCAATATGTAGATGCAATAATTTTACTATTAACAACAATTGAAACATATCAAGCAATAATAGATATATCAAAAAATTGGTCAGAAAAATGCGGTACATGTACTAACGATGATTACGACCAGTATAACTGTAAATTGAATGTTTTATGTAATTTTGGTGGTAGTAGTGCTATTCCAGTAATAGAAATTCCACCATTTAAAATACCAAGTATATTGTTGGATTTTTCTAGACTAAATTTATGAATAGATGTGACATTACCAAAATTTAACTTTGTACCTATTTCTGTTCCTTTACCAAAACTTCCAAATTTACCGGAGCCACCAACTTTTGATGTTTCAGTAGATATGGAAGAATCATTATCTTTAGGTATAGACCTAATTGGTCAACTAATGGAAGAAATTGGTCTAAGCTTATCTCCATCCATCCCTGCAGTACCAATAATTCCAGCTCCACCAAAATTACCAGAAATACCATCAGTTATACCTACAGTAAGATTGGAGCTTCCTGTTTTACCTCCAGCACCAAAAATACCGAAACTTCCAAATGAAATAAAATCGATTATAAATACCGCTGAAACTATATCTAGAATTTTATGTATTATAAAAAAACCAATTGGATTCGTGAAAGAGAGTTCTATAAAAGCAAAGGTAGAACAAATTACTCAAAGAACATACGAAGTACCATACTGGGACAATTTTGATAAAACTTTTGATGAGCGAAACAAACAATCGAATGAAATACCACAATGGGCTAAAAATGCAATATGATCTGGAGTTCAATTTCTGATGGCAAATGAATTTCAAAATGTTCAACTGAAAGGATTTGATATATGAATAGAATCTTTTGTAAACATTCAATTTAAATTAGATTGAGTTTACGATATAATTAAGTCTCTAGTGGAAGTAGCGAATAGCTATAGTGCTATTCCTGGACAACGACTGCAAAAAGAAGTAATTGATGATGTGGACGAACGATCAAGAGAAACTGAAAGAAGAATGAGTGCTTGTGTAACAAAACCAGCATCAGAAGAATGTTTGGGAGAACTATATACGGGGGCATTAAAAGAAAATAAAGAGAAATTAGATTTATTAGTAAATAGAATTAAAGAGGCTTGAAATAATATTAAAAACGGTTTTGTAGAAACCAAGAAGGCTATTTTATTGCTAGACCAATACAATAACGATAAAGAAAGTCTAGAAGCTAAGATAGAAGAAACAGAGGCTGATATTCAATATATAACAGAACAAATTGCAGCTTTAAATTGAGACTTAGAGATAACCACCAAAGAAGATAGAATCAGACAATTAAAAAAAGAAATTAGCAAATATCAAGATCTATTAAAAACAGAAACAAATAAATTTGAAAAACAACAAAATGATCTGGAAAAACTTGATGACAAAATTGACACATTAGAGGGGAAGTTTAGACCTCAAATAGATGCATACGAACAATACTTAGACACCTATGGTGCCTTAGAAGAAGAGTATCAGGCAATTAGAAGTGGATTCTCGGCAGAACTATCTGGTGCATTAGAGACCATAAACGACATAATTCAAAGCTGACAACAGGTATTAGACTATCTACATTTTGAAGAAGTAGATGAACGAAATAGTAAAATAGAGGCCGATTTACAAAAGGCTCAAGAAAAGCAAAAAACCTTAAAAGAACAAAGATATGAAGATGTTGGAAATCTATACAAACAAATAAATCCAGGAGATGAAATTTCGTATGTTGACTATGATAAAAATGTTTATGATTCGGGTATAAAAAACTTAAAAGAATGATTAAACCTTATCTTAACTAAATCCGATGATGTATCTTTAAACAAAAAGGTAAAAGCATATATAGATATCATAGATACTACACAACAATGAGAAATTACACCAATAACAGATAAAAAAATAGAAAACCTAAAACAACAGTATTATAGTGTAGTAAATGAATTCCAAAAAAGTAATACGGCATTGAGTGAGTTGATAGAAAAGGACTATGATAAGTTTTTATATGCTGTAGCAAATAACGATATATCTTTGGTAAATAACACACAAGATATCAATGTTACACTATCTACTAAACTATTTGAGGCAAGTCCTAATTATATGGAAAGAGCAGCAAGCTTGATAGATATTTATAATACTGAACATAATACAACAGAAGCACATACCATTAGTAGTGAATGAATAAAATCGGATTCTAACAGAAATGAATATAGCACAAAAAATAAAGTTTTATTAAGTCAAAATACTTCAAGTAGCAATGCTTGAACGAATAACAATGGATGATCTTCTACGATAGATATTGCTCAGTATATAAATGTTATCAAAACTCCTGAATGAAACATCAATTTAGCAAATCAAGATTATGTAACAGACTTTCAAGATAGAAGTATTATGGCAGACTTAAACTGAGATGGCAAAAATGATTTAATTCTGTGGAACGATAATAATATTTATGTAAAATATAGAGACTGAAATAGAAATTATGACAATTGAGTATATTATAAAAAATACTATAAATACAACATAAATTCTTATGCAGAGTTATTTGATAATTGAGAAGATTGATTTATTAAGATAGATAACATTTACCTCAAAATGTATGATGAAAATTGGGAGGTAAAAAATTTTGAATACAATGGATGAAGTTTTGATGATATCAAAATAAGCTGGTTAAATAGCAAAAATATATGAGATGATGTAGATTGATATCTAATTAGAATGATACATAGGGCAGATTTATTTAATGATAAAGAGAAAATTGTTACGAACAATAATCAAGATTTCTTTGATAAGAAATACATGTTAGCTGTCCCTAATGGAACCAGTATAAGTGGTCTAAGAATATGACTTGAGGATTGAATTTTTGATATAGAAGAACTCTTAACCGGAGTGATTTTAGATGTGTTATATTACAATGAAAGTCAAAACACAATATGATTAACAATTACAGAAATACCTAGAAATCGACAATATAGTCAAATATATAGTTTGAATATAGACGATAATTTATACTATATTTCTAATCCATCCAGCAACCAAATTGTATGATGACCTCAGATTGTTTCAGATGAAGCATGACCTGAAGTAAGCTTAAATGTATTTAGACCATCTATTCAAGAATATATAGAAGAGTGAAATAATGTTGATTTATATGTAAGCACAAACTATACAATAAGATCAGACCGAATAGATGAAGGCTGAATAAAAAAATTATGGATAGCTGATAAAGATTGAAATATTATAAAAGAAAAAGACAATGTAAACAGTACAACATGAACTTTAGAATTAAATAACTTATACTTTACATGAATTTGAATAAAGAATTATTATTTTGTATGATTGGATATAAACGGAAACACAAGCTCTACTCAAGTCACACTAAACATAAAAAAACCTGACATTGAAATTACCAATATGACAAAATATTGAACCGAGGCATTTGGGATAAGTTCTCCAGTAACAGTAAATGCCGAATTAAGTCATGATGTAGATGAAGCTTATGTACAATTTTTGAGAAATAGAAATGGTGTGTGGGAGATATTAACATGAACTATGGGCGGAATTTTGGTGGATAAATACAAATTAAATCCATTACAAACAACAGTAACATGATGATATTATGACTTTGGAGATGATATATGATTATATTTATCCAACTGAGATTTAGCAGCAAAAATAAATCCTAAAAATTGAAAAATAAGCATAGAAAACGGATTTGAAAATGTAGTTAAAACCGAACTAGACTATTCAACCAGAGTTCCAATGATAAAAGTTTTAGATTCCCAAAACTCAACAATTTTTGCTATAAAATTAAATAGTGAATCCCTTATTGGTCTAGAAACAAGTTTGGAAACTAGAGAGTTACATGGTGATAACTTTTGAGATTTTAACAATGGTAAGGCTATTATATATAATGATGAGGTATTATTATATATTAGTCCAAAAGGACAAATATATACCGAAGAAATGATATATTGAGATTATGGGTTTGACGATAATACTGAAAGTGTGATATACTCCTTTAAGCTGTCTAAACTTGGTGCAAATTTATGAATAATAAAAATAAAACCACAAAACTTACTGTTAGAATAAAAACGATTTATACACAGTAAAATTTGCAAAAAACAAAAATAGTATTATAATAATTATGATAATAGTATGTACAAAATTTTAACTCTTAAAATAATGATGAAAAAAATAGTGCTCACATTCTTAATTATATTTACCCTTGTTGGAATATGTAATGCTAACGAATGTAATACAGTAATTAACGGTACTGATTGACTTCCAATAATAACCAAAAACCGATCTTTTGACTATATTTTGCCAAAAAAAGCTTTTGAAAAGGCTGTGGAAAATTTACAAATTTTCTGTTGCAAAATGGAAAAAGAAGAAACATATAATTATTGTAATCAAGAAATGAAAGACAAGGTTGGTGGTCCATCTTCTACCTATTTGCTGGATCATATATTGGATGTATCTTTAAGAAGACTAGATGCTAAAGAAAAAAATGAAAACTGAGACAATTTAATTTATGGGTTAGAACCAGATACTATGGGTAAAGAACGAAGAAGTTTTATAACAAAAAATGGAAATAGTACCCAATGAAGTGTTCCATTAAATATAGTAAATAAATATAAAAAATATTGGTCTATAAGTAATGATGATAGAGTATTGGCTAAATTTAATGCTAATTCTACATTACCCCGAAATGAAAAAGATTTTGAAAATTATCAATATCGAACATTGAAAGAAAAGTATAATTGAGTTTGCGAAAGTAGTATGTTTATATATATTAATAAAGTAGGGGATAATGATAAATTAGATCCAAATAAGCTTTATGATGCTTACAATAAATGTAAAAAATTAGTTAACAAAAGAATTGCAAATGAATATGAATACACTAATACAATTATATCACAAAAATGATGAGTATTGTTGCATACCAATATAAGCTCTTACTTAAAATATATTTCACAAGACAAAATACTAGAATTACAACAACTAATATTTAATATAAAAACATTATTTGCGGAAGTAAACAAAGCTGTACCAGAACTAACCCCAAAATGTGAATAAAATTTATAATATAACACATTTAAAATGATCAAAAAAATTATTACATTGTTATCAATTATAATAGCAGGAAGTAGCATTGCTACCGCTCAAGTTTGATTCGAGGTAATACCAGAATCAGAATCTTCTACATCAAGTATAGGAGCCGTTGTTGATAATATTAGAGAGTGATGAAGTGTATGGAAAAAATACAAGGATACTGCATATGGACCAGAAAACAATGTAAACTGAAAAAGAGTTCGTCCATGATGAAGTTTGAGTTTAGGAGATCAGTTTGCCTCTGGAGTAATGACTTGGGATACTATACTAGACTATGCCGTTTATCTTGTAAAGTTTATATGACAACTAGCTTTGCTTGTATGAGCTATTATGATAATCTACTTTTGATATAAAAAAGCTACAGAACATCTTAAATTCAATTGAACTATATGAAAAGTGGTCATATGAATATTGGTGATAAGTTTTGCGTATGTAATAGTTAGAATAATTCGAAACATGTTCATCTCGTAATAATTTTGAAGATTATAACATATATGTAACAAAAAACAGTAGAAATATCTACTGTTTTTGTATTTATGAAATTATGCTAAATCTGTGAACAAATTATGGTTTGTAATCGTGGATCTAAGCAATCCCCTCTTCCAACTCTTTAATTTGATCACGAATCACAGCTGCATCTTCAAATCTCCATTCTTTGATAGCCAAATCCATCTGTTTTTTGAGATCTTTGGAAATCATTTCTTTTTCTTTTTTAGTCATTCTTTTGAGCCTTTTCACCTTTCATTTTGTGATAGCAGAAAATTGCTGATCCAAGTCTTGATCTGTCCTTACCGACTCTAAATCTTTGATATTTGATGTAGCTTTTTGGGGAGTAATATTGTATTTTTTATTGAACTCATCTTGAATTTTTCTACGGCGATAAGTTTCTCGTAGAGATTTGATCATAGATTCAGTGAATTGATCAGCATAGAGGACAACCTCAGAGTTTGGATTTCTAGAGGCACGACCAATGATTTGGATAAGAGAAGTCGAAGAACGGAGAAATCATTCTTTGTCGGCATCTAATATAGCAAGAAAAGAAACCTCGGGCAAGTCTATTCATTCTCTCAACAAATTGACTCATACTATAATATCTATTTCTCAAGTTTTGAGCTTTTTTAGAATCTCCCAACGATCCATAGTTACTATTTCACTGTGCAAATAGTAGGCTTTGTATCATTTGGAAACGAGATAATTTGTAATTTCCTCACTAGACTTTTTGGTAAGAGTTAAAATCAAAATTTTTCAATTTTTGGAAATATGTTCATCCAGTTTTGATAAAAGATGATCTATAAAAGGTAAAGGTTTTGAATCTTTATTTTTTGGCAAAAAGTCCTTTAGATTGGGATGTTTTGTCATAAACAACATTATATTATGATAAAATGTTTTATTATATTATATATTTTTATGCTAAATGAAAGGGAAGAGATTTGGTTTTTTAATGGTTTGTAATAAATAATATAGTATAAGAAACATTTCAGTTAGTTTATTGAAAAAAATCCTTGAAAAGCGCATACTACAAACCGTTATTTCGAATAAGTGAACACAATGGAAGAACCCCTTTCTCAAGGGGGTAAGGGAGATCTGCCCACAAGCGGGAGGAACAAAAAAATTATCTCCCTTCTGTGAAGGGAGTTACTCCCCCCTCTTGCAGGCGCGACCCCGTAGTACTACGGGCGCGCTTACATTATTATAAATAAAGCAAAAGCTGTCATTTCAACTAAGTGAACGCACGGAGAAATTCTTTCCCCTCCTGACTGGTTGCAAAAAATTCCTTTGCAGAACCCACCGTGTGTTAATGTATGTTGACCTATGCAACTATCCTCCAAATATTCTAGCAAAGAAATTTGGATTGATTTCAAACACCATTCTTAATAAAGCGAAAAGAAACAAAAATATTCATTCTGTTTTGGACAATCTCCATTTTGTTCTCATAAAAATCAGTGTGATAATTAATGTAGCAAAAAGAATTAATACTGAAAATATGTTGTCTCTAAATAACATAG
>Ga0255342_1002019_pt1 | contig 26500 bp, 23 predicted proteins | sample wastewater_treat_3_FD_192416 | JGI IMG/M metagenome (GOLD analysis project Ga0255342, IMG submission 192416) | Wastewater microbial communities from Lulu Island WWTP, Vancouver, Canada - plant14 | ecosystem: Engineered > WWTP > Wastewater > Unclassified | place: Canada: Vancouver, British...
GAGGGTCAGGGAAGATAACTCCAGGTGGTATTTTGACAATTTAGAGGAGTTTCAATGGGCCGGCATTCGCCCGGCCCCGGTTTATCCTTACCTGAGATATCCGCTTCTCTTCACGGACGGCGGTGTGAGAAACAGGATTCTCGAAAGCCTGGTTTCGGCGGGTACAGGCGCGACGGGCTCATACCCGACCCCGCTGAACATACTGCCGGGACTCAAAGAAGTGCTGGCGGACGAAAGGGAATACAAAAACGCGAAACAAATATCCGCCTCGATTGTAACGCTGCCCGTTCATTCCGGGGTAACCGAAAAGGATAGGGAAAACATAAAGAGGATCATCGCGCAGGCGAGCCATGCGAATTAGATTGCTCGAGCAGGGGGAAGAAAGATTCTGGGATGAGTACGTTCATCGTCATCCCAGGGCGACGCTCTGCCACCTGTACGGGTGGAGCAGGGTGATAGGGGATACATACGGACACCCGTCTTATTACCTGCTGGCGGAAGATCGGGAACAGGGTGAGGGGAAGGGTATCCTGGGGGTTCTTCCGCTTGTCCATATCAAAAGCCTTTTCTTCGGCAACACACTGGTGTCCATGCCTTTTCTCAACTACGGGGGTTTGCTCGCCGATGACGAGGAGACGGAAAAGCTGCTTTTCGACGAGGCGAGGAAGCTCGGGCGCCGGTTGGGGGTTGGCAATATAGAACTGAGACACATCTATCCGATTTCCTGGGCGAACGGCCAGGGTCTGGAGGCTTCGGCGAATGCCGCACTGCCTGAGCCGGCGACGCATAAGGTCCGGATGATGCTCGACTTGCCCGAATCGTCCGTGAAGCTCTTCGAGTCTTTCAAGTCGAAGCTTCGAAGCCAGGTCCGGAAACCGCAAAAAGAGGGGCTGGTCGCGCACATCGGCGGGGCGGAATTGCTGGATGATTACTACCAGGTGTTTTCCATCAACATGCGGGACCTGGGCAGCCCGGTGCATTCGAAAAAACTGTTTGAAAACATATTGAAGGAATTCGGCGGCAGTGTCCGGTTGGGTATCGTCAAATATAAAGAGGCTGCGACTGCCGCGGGCCTGATCTTCTGCTTCCGTGAGCTGGCCGAGATTATATGGGCGTCTTCCCTCCGGGAATACAACCACCTCAGCCCCAACATGCTTCTTTACTGGTCCTTTCTCGAGTATGTGACCGATGCCGGGTTCAGGCACTTTGACTTCGGGCGGTCGACGCCGAATGAGGGAACCTATAAATTCAAGGAGCAGTGGGGGGCAAAGCCGCAGACCCTGCACTGGTATGAAGATGGACAGCGCGATAAAGAAAATCACAGGAGTGAGAAAAAAGCCTACCGTTTCCGGCAGATAGGTGAGGAGATATGGCAGGCGATGCCGCTTTGCCTTGCAAATACATTAGGCCCGCTTCTTCGTAAAGGAATATCTCTGTAAAGAAGGCATCAAGAGGCGGCATTCGGAGCAGGGATGCGAAAAATATCTCAACGACTTCAAAAGGGTGAATGAATCGATGAAAAAAGGACTTGTGAGTGTTGTAATACCTACGTACAACCGCGCCAGGACGATCGAACGTGCCGTCGACAGTGTGCTGGAGCAGGATTACCCGGAGATTGAAGTTATTGTTGTGGATGACGGCTCGAAGGACAACACCGCTGAGTTGATGGCTAAACGGTATGGCGGGGAGCCGCGCGTTCGCTTTTTCCGCATACCGAACAGCGGTGTCTGCGGCGCGAGGAATCGAGGGCTTAAAGAAGTCAGAGGCGAATACGTGGCCATGCTGGATTCCGATGATTACTGGCTCCCGGGCAAGCTCTCGCTCCAAATTCGAGTGTTGGAGCGCTACCCGGAGCTCAGCATGGTATGGACCGATATGGATGCCATTGACACATCCGGAAATGTCGTATCTCGCAGGTACTTGCGTACAATGTATGGAACCTACCAGCTGTTTCCATCCCCTCTCGATTTGTTCGAAAAAGAGGAAATGATCGAAGGAAATATTACCTGCTACATGGGACGGATTGCCGATGCGCTGGTCCTGGGCAATCTTGTTCACACGTCGACTGTTGTGGCAAGAGCAAAAAGTATTTTTCAGGCCGGAGAATACGACCAATCGGTGCACCCCAGCGAAGATCAGGATTATTATTACCGAGTTTGCCGGACAGGTCCCGTCGGCCTGATCGACGTGGTGACCATTCAATATGAAATTGGCTCCGCAGACGCGGCGAGCGGAAGTCACCGCATGTACGAGCTTGCAACAAGTGCCATGAAGGTGTTTTACAGACTGAGAGAACGCAACGGAGACAATCAAAAAGTCCCGCAGAGTGTACTGAAACGTAAGGAAACCGACTTATACAAGTGGGTGGGGCATGCGTCCTTTCAAAAGGGACGATATGCGGATGCAAGGCGATACCTGATGAGACGGGTACTCCGCATTCCCTTTGATTATCAATCTCTTGCCTTACTCATGATAAGTTGCATGCCTTTCCCATCCGCCGTGATCCGGATGATAAAGTCAGTGGGCAATCGCGGGGTCGCATGACGACATCAAAATAAATGGCTCTGCCGCGCGATAATTGTTCAAGAATGATCAAGGGGTGGATTGATTGAAGACGGAGATTGTTACATCAATAAAAGAATTTGAGGCGATCCGGGATGATTGGAACAAGATACTCGAGGGATCCATATCCAATTCGATATTTCTGACGTGGGAATGGATGTATTCGTGGGCGGAGTGTTTTATCAATGAAAAACGCGAACTCTTTGTAGTCAAGGTGTATGATGACGGCAACAGGCTGGTAGGGATCGCGCCCTGGTATATCGAAAAGATAAAAATAGGGCCGGCAGCAATCAGGCAGGTCAGTTTTTTAGGCACGCCGGAGACGGCGTCCGATTACCTCGATGTGTTCACAGCAAGGGGAAGAGAAAGAGAAGTCAGCAGTTTTTTGTACGATGCTCTTTTCGGAGAGCTGGCAGGCAGCTGGGATTGCATCAGCCTGCAGGACACAAGAGCTGAATCTTTGTTTCTTTTGAGTTTCATGTACAAACATCGTCTCCAGGGAAGACATTTCGAGATCACGCAGGGGTCGTTCTGCCCTATCATATCTTTGCCGAAAACCGAGGAAGAATTTTTGTCTCAGATATCGTCGAGCAGGAGCAAGCGCTTCAGGCAGGATCTGAGAACGTTGAAGAAGACGGACACCGTTGAGATAAGAACGCACGTGGCTGACGATATTGAAGAAGCGGTGGACGGTTTTTTCAAGTTATACGCCGAGAAAACAGAGTGGGAAGGGAAAGACCTTCACAGGTTCATAAAGCGCTTCGTGGAAAACGCGGAAAACGGAAAATTCCTCCAGATCGACTTTCTCCTTGCAAATGAGAATACCATAGGCGGACTCCTGCATCTGAAGCACAACCATGCGCTGTCACTGTACCTGATGGCCGTGGACAAAGCATATAACCCGAGAATAAGCGCGGGCAACCTGCTTGTCGGCCTCTGCATCGTAAGGGCGATAGAAAATCAGTTCAGGGTTTACGATTTTCTCAAAGGGTACGAGGACTACAAATTCTACTGGACGAGCGAGGGCCGCACGACCCAGGCCGTGTTGATCGTTCAAAAGAAGACACTGCCGGTCATCCATATGATGAAGAGAATGGCAGAAAACGCCCTGAAGACGATACTGCGGTAGGATTTGGCAAAAAGCATTATGCACCTTGTGGTCACCATAGATACAGAGGAGGATAACTGGGGGCAATACTCGGCAGACTCTTTCAGTATTGAAAATATTAAAAAAATCCCGGCGCTTCAAGAGATGTTCGATGAATTCAGTGTCGTGCCCACCTATCTGGTCACCTACCCCGTCGCCACAAACAGGGAATCGGTCGAAATCCTGAAAGACATTCTTCAGCGGGGCAAATGCGAAATCGGGATGCACTGCCACCCTTGGAGCACACCGCCTTTTGATGAAGAACGGAATTCCTTTAACAGCATGCTCTGCAACCTTGAGCCTGCACTACAATATGAAAAAATGAGAGCGTTACACCGCATAATATACGATATGTTCGGTGAAACCCCAATCTCATTTAGGGCTGGAAGATGGGCGTATAGTAAAGATGTAATCCATAATTTAATTAAGTTGGGACACAGGGTGGACAGCTCAGTGTTTCCGTTAACGGACTGGAGCAATCATTTCGGACCTGACATGTCGCGTTATTCCTCAAAACCGTTTGCCTTTGAAACGTTGTGCCCGGTAGAAAGTGCTACGCTAGCAGAGAGGAGCAGTAAGCAACTTCTGGAGTTACCCGTTACTGTTGGTTTTTTGCAGCCCTGCGAGATGTTGTGTAACCATCTATACAAAATGTTGGAAAAGAGGCCACTTCGAGTAATCCCTTTGAGGGGAATATTCCGCAGACTCAATATTTTGAACAAAGTATATCTGACGCCTGAATTATCGGACGCGAGAAATATGATTCGACTTGCAGAGGTAATGATAAAAAGACGGGATTATAGTGTTCTCAATATGTTTTTTCACTCAACTTCTCTGAAACAAGGCCTAAGTCCATTTGTTAAGAGCGAAGAAGATGAAAGACTGTTTTGGCAAAGGATAAAAGACTTCCTGCAATATTCTAAGGAACGACGAATTCAACCAATAAAATTAAAAGAGACAGCGTCTTTGATTTCAGATGTGTCAATAATAAAAGCAGATATGAATGAAGCGAAATAAAGTAATGCTTCTCAGTCAATCCTTAAAGCGGGTTATACGATTATTCAGAAAGAGTTTAAGTAACCCGATTTTGGCCTGTCAAAGCAGTGCTGCGCTTGCGCGAGGCACTTTTTATATATTGTATTACAAACTAACACGGAGAAGCGTAAAAATAAAGTATCCTTTTTATGCGTATTATTCCGTCACAATAAGGGGACCGGGTACGGTCCGCATCGGGAGGAATTGTCATGTATATCCAAACCTAAGAGAAGGATTGAGGATATTAACGACCTCGAAGGAATCGCAAGTCTTAATTGGTAATAATTGCGCACTTGGCGGTGCAAAGATAAGGTGCAGCGGGACCGTCATCATTCAAGATGATGTTATGACTGCAAATGTGTTGATACAAGACAGCTGGTTTTTCCGATGTGCGGATGATCAGAAGGGGAATATAGTATTCGTAAGAGTAAGGCCGATATTCATAGGAAGGAATTCGTGGCTATCACTTAGATCGTGTGTCCTCGGAGGGAGCGTTATCAAGGCGGATTCTGTAGTCGCGGCAGGTGCGGTTACATGGGAGTATGAAGGGAAAGACTACAGTCTGTTGAGCGGTAATCCAGTAGAACTAAGTATACCAATTGAAAGAATGAAAAAGCTTCTGAAATGAGCATGAAAGAACTGTTGTCAAAAATCAAAAGTACCTATTATCGAATTAGATATTGCGCGTTAAATAGAAAGATATACTTTGGTAGAAATTTAAAAATATATGGTCGACTTGAAATCAAAGGAAAAGGCAGCGTAAGAATAGGCGATAACTGCAGCATAACGGGGATGCAGGGTGAAAGGGACGAAACAGTCACCTTGTATACTCATAGCAAACATGCGGTCATCGTAATTGGCACGAACGCGATGCTGTGTGGAACAAAAATTGGATGCATGCACGAGATAGAAATAGGAAACGATGTTTTAATAGAAGAAGCAAGCATACTAGATACTGACTTCCACAGTGTTGAGAGAGACAGAAGCAGTGTACTTAATGAAAAAAGAGATCATTGCAAAGTGCGAATAGGAAATGGAGTTGCTATTGGTGCGAAAAGCATCGTGATGAAAGGGGTTATAATTGGCGAAAATGCTATGGTAGGACCGGGGAGTATCGTGTGCAGATCTCTACCGCCAGGATGCATTGCACTTGGCAATCCTGCGAAAATAATAAGTAAATTAAATAGTTCATCGTGAAGAATTTATTTTCTGAACCGTATTTTGTTTTCTGTTCTTTGAAAACTAATGAAGGAGACTCGGCAGGGTGTCCCAGGTGTGAATCTACCCTATGCGGCAGCTCTCTGCACCCTGAGGTTCTGCTTTTCTTCACATCTGCAGTGCAGCGAGACGATCTTCTTGGTATTATTAATCAGTCCATAATAGTATAAACAATTTCTCGTGTGTGTGGTATAAGCGCGGCCATGAAAGAAATAGATGGCCGAAAGCTTAAGCACGATGTCCTGACAGAGCTTCGCAAACGCGCGGTAGCCAGTGTTCAAAACGGAGAGAGCCCAGAAGTGGTCGTGAGCACTCTGGGGTTCAGCCGTGCGTCGATTTACAATTTCCATTTGCCTTGTGGACCCGCAAGGCCATCGGCTCGTTGATTTACAAGAAATATGGAATCCGCTTGAGCGCCAATTCGGTGGGCCGTCTTCTGGCACAGCTGGGCATCACGGCCCAGAAGCCGCTGTGGAAGGCCTATCAGCAAGACCCGGAGCGCGTGCGCAAGTGGGTTCAAGAGGAATATCCCGCGATCGAAAAGGAAGCCAGGCAGATGAAAGCGGAGATCTGGGTAGTGTCAACTTTGTTGTGTAAATTTCCTGTAGGCAGCGTCCGTGTAGAACGGTAGCTGCTTATACGTTTTCCCCACAGGGTTTGCTCGCCAATGCAACTCCATCTTCAGCGAGATGAAAGCCAGAAGCCGATAACAGCCTGCCTCTCCGGGCAGGATTTCCATGGGACGCGTCCGTCGCCTGTACTCCTTGTGGAGCCGCTCGATGAGGTTGGTCGTTCGCAGCGACACCCAATGCTCGGTCGGGAAGTCGTAGAAGACCAAGCATGCCTCCAGGGAGCGCTCCAGGGCGGCCATGGCCGACGGGAACGCCTTTCCCCATTTCTCTCGGAACCGCTCAAAGGCCACGTGCGCATGCTCGCGCGACGGAGCATAGAACACATGCCGCAGGTCCGAAGCCACCTCGGCCTTGTGCATCTGCGAGACCTTGGCGATGACGTTTCGGGCCACGTGGACCTGACAGCGCTGGGTCTTCGCCTCGGGGAACTCTTCCCGGAAGACCGTCTCGAGGCTCGTCAGCCCATCCATGATCCCGAGCTGCACCTGGGAAGCGTCGAGCCCGCGCTGCTTGAGGTCCCGGAAAAACTCCCGCCAGTTTGCCGCCGATTCCTTGCTGCCGGCCTGAAGCCCCACGACGAGCTTATGGCCCGTCTTCGTCACGCCGATGGCGACCAGCACCGGCACGATCTCCACCTGCTTCAGGACGCGCATGCGGAAGTTGACGCCGTCGATGAAGAGATAGCGGATCGTCTCGGTCGAGAGATCCCGCAGGCGCCACTTCTCCACGGCCTCGGCGAGCTCCCGGTTGGCCTCGCTGACCTCGGTCGGCGAGATCCTGCGCCCCAGCAGCCGCAGCGAGATCGCCGAGAGGCTCCGGGTCGAGATGCCGCACAGAAACATCAAGCTCAGGTCGCGGCTGATCTCGTGCTCGTAGCGCCGATAACGGGGCAGGACCTGCGTCTGATACTGGCCCCGGCGAACGCGGGGGACCAGGACCCGAACATCGCCAACGCCCTTGATCGTGAAGCGTCGCGGGTAGCTGCCGTTTCGGTAGTTGCCCGCCGCTCCAACCCGCTGATAGCGCTCTCGGCCCAAGGCAGCCGTCAGCTCGGCCTGCATCAGGGCGTTGAGGTAGGCTGCGACCGATTCCCGAATGTCCGAACGAATCATTTCAAAGAGCTGTTCCGGTTTGGCATCAAGAGACTTGATAATCTCTTGAACTTCGGATACGGTAATCTCCAGTTTCACAGGCGCTTTCTCCTTTCTTGGTGGGTTTTGGGCAAAACCCTTGTAAAGGAAAAGCGCCTTTTTTACTACCCGGAAAATTTACACAAAGTATTTTACACTACCGAGATCTGGTTTGCAGACGAATCGGGTCTTCGCAGCGACTATCATGCGGGAACGACCTGGGGTGTCAAAGGGCATACGCCCGTGGTGAAGAGCACCGGTGCGCGATACCGCCTCAACATGATCAGTGCCGTGAATCGGCGCGGCGGGATGCGGTTCATGATCGAAGAGAAAGGGGTGAATGCCGATGTCATTTGCCGCTTTTTGGACCGTCTGATGGCGGGAAGCAAAGCCCCCGTCTTTTTGATCTGGGATGGTCATCCGGTGCACAAATCCGGACAAGTCAAGAAGACGGTCGAGAGCTACGAAGGAAAGCTGCGCTTGTATCTGCTCCCCGGGTATAGTCCGGAGTTGAATCCCGGCGAAGGGGTCTGGCGGGAAGTCAAATCGCACCGGCTTGGCCGTGCCGGCATCTTCTCCTTTGCCGACATGAAATCCAAGGCGCTCGGGGCCCTTCGCTCCTTGCTGCGGCGGCCGGTTCCGTCGTGAATAGGAGCGTGCCTGAGGGGAGAGCTGTAGCGGGCAACCCCGCACGGCCCTATACGACATATGCCGAGATTCTTGAAAGAGTGGGCAGCGAAGCTCGGGATGAAAATATTTTTGATTTCGGGGATATCGAAACGGGAAGCCTGACAGCGAAGGTCATAAAAGAAAGAATAGACAGGGACGGGATTGCATTTGTTAAAACCGTGCCGAGCAACGATCCCTTTTATGTCAATACGGATATGGAAGAAATGAGAAAGAATGCGATGACGGCATATCTTAGATTCAAAGATTTAATGCAGAACATGAGGCAGGATAAAGAAAATAAAAAAATGTGATAACTGCATCGAGAAGGATTTTTGTATTCAATGTATATTTTCCAGTGAGAAGATGACTTATATGGTGCGTGAGAAGAATATTTTGATGATATGCTATTACTATCCACCTATATCTGATGTTGGTGCAAAGAGGAGTGTAGCATTCTCTAAATATCTGGCCAAGCACGGTTGGACTCCTTATGTCCTAAGTGTTCGAAACCCGGATCGAACATATTGCAACGTCGGGAATGATTCTGCTCCAACTGGTGTTCCAGTATCATACTCCTATTCCATTTTTAATGTGTACAAACTATTTGGCAAGATGAACGGGGTTTTATCGAGAATGTTGAAGCCATTAAGAATCAATTTAAAGAGAAACTACTTTTACGATATTTTCTGTGTTCCTGATCACTTTTTCGGTTGGATACCGCTAACTATAATTACTGGACTCAGTTTAATCAAAAATCACAATATAGACATGATCTATGTCTCGTGTACCCCTTTCAGTTCAGCGGCAATTGGAGTTGCATTGAAGCTGATTACAAAAAAACCACTTATAATCGATTTCAGGGATCCTTTTACCTTCGAGATGCAAACAAGAACGGCAATTCCTCAGTATCGGAAAAAGATTGATGTTTATTATGAGACGGCAGTTTTAAGAAAATGCGATCTTTTTATCGTAACAACTGATGAGACAAAGAAAGGCTACTTGGATAAGTATCCTTTTCTTAAAAACAAGGTACACACGATACACAATGGCTTTGACAGTGTGTGGTTAGATGATGCAACGAAAGGGGAGCAGCATGATAAGTTTTCCATATTTTATGGAGGTAATCTCTATCTCGATCAAGGTCGCTTTTCATCCTTCTTTGAGGCGTTGGCATTATTGAAGTGTGAAAATAAAATAGACCGGGACTCGTTCCAATTTCTGTATAACGGCGGTCAGCATGGTGTTGTCAACAGCATGGCTCGCAAATACGGCATAGAAGAGCTTGTTGTAACGAATGACAACATACCATTCAAGGATAATTTAAAAATGAATTTAAAATCGCACCTGCAGTTACTCAGAATTGCGAAACCGATGATAAGTACCAAATTATATGAAGGCATAGCGCTGAACATTCCATTTTTGGCTACGATTCCACCAGGAGAGGTTGAAGAAATTATCCGTCGTTATAGTCCGAGCTCATATATAGTTACTGAAGATTCTGCTGATATGATTGCTGAAGCAATAGAGGATGCTAAGAGAAAGTATGAAAGTCGTTCGATTGTGAACAATCGAGTCGCTGAATTCCTTGAGCAGTTTTCAAGGGAGAACCTTACATTAAAGCTGATCAAGATTATGGAGGAAAATCTGAATCGTCATGTCGCGTAAAATCAAATTATTGAATGTAGTCGGTGCAAGACCAAACTTCATGAAAATGGCTCCTCTGATAAGGGAGATGAATAAAAAAAGAGATAGGATTGAGCATATTCTTATACATACGGGACAACACTACGACAATGACATGTCTGGCAATTTTATAGATCAGTTAGGTATGCCAAGGCCAAAAATCAATCTTGGCGTAGGTTCAGGGTCTCATGCCGAACAAACTGCAAAAATCATGATTGCGTTTGAGAAGGCCATCATAGAACATCGCCCAGATCTAGTAGTGGTTGTCGGTGACGTAAACTCAACCATAGCTTGCGCTTTAGTGGCATCCAAGATGGGTGTTAGGATAGCACATGTTGAGGCGGGACTTCGCAGTTTTGATAGAAACATGCCTGAGGAAATAAATCGTGTATTAACAGATGCACTTTCAGATTATTTATTTACAACAGAAAAAAGCGCGCATGTGAATCTACAAAATGAAGGTATAGCAAAAGAAAAAATATTTTTTGTCGGTAATGTAATGATCGACACTTTAGTTCATTCTCTCGAAAAAATACGGGATTGGGAACTGCCATTCAGGGGTGTTGAAGAAAATAAATACGCAGTAGTAACCCTGCACCGTCCTTCCAATGTAGACCATCCTGGAACTCTTGCAAATATTCTCGAAGCATTCTGCGCCATTAACGAAAAAATTGCCTTGATACTTGCATTGCATCCAAGGACGTTAAAAAATATCGAACTTTTTGGAATGAGTGACAAACTCAATGTCATTAGAGGCAGAGGAATAGTGGTAGGCCCAATAGGTTATCTTGAGATGCTCAAGCTGACCAAGTCTGCTAAATTCGTGATAACGGATTCAGGTGGTCTTCAGGAAGAAACAACATACTTGGGAATACCTTGTATTACAATGAGAGAAAACACAGAGAGACCAATAACTATAACCTGTGGGACCAACATACTGGTGGGCAAAGATACAAATGCTCTTTCCGCTAATTGTGACGAGATTCTTCGCGGAAGGTTCAAGACGGGTTCTATACCGGAGTTATGGGATGGAAAAGCTTCAGAACGCATTATCGATAAACTTTTGTCTGCGAAGTATTAGTCTAATCGCAGAAATTAGACAATCGAGCAAACGATTCATTGGAACACGGATAGATATCCAACACAGAATGTAAGAATTCTTCATCACGGTGATAGGGCGTATTGATACAATAACTCATGGTGTCTGACGGAAGTTCTTTTAAAAGCAGAGTTCTTAAGGGTTTCGCCTGGTTGAGCGCAGGTACTTTTGTTGGTCAGTTAGTAACCTGGCTTTCGACCATATATGTCATAAGGCTGCTGTCACCTTCAGACTACGGTATGATGGCGATGGCCGGTAGCTTTATGGCATTGATGGCAATGATGAATGATCTTGGTTTTAGTGCTGCTATCATACAGAAAAATGTCATCGAAGATGAAGAATTACATCAAATCTTTACTGTTGTCTTTCTAACAGGTCTTTTCGCTTTTATCCTCAGCTGGTTGATCACACCCATTGTAGCATGGTTTTACGGTGAAGGTCGATTAGAACCCCTGATCAGATTCATGAGTTTAAATTTCATTTTATCAGCCTTGTTTATGGTCCCTCAGTCACTCTTGGTCCGCGAGATGAATTTTCGAGACAAGGCAAGGGTAGACATCATTTCGCGTATGATCAGCTCCGTTTTGACTCTTGTCCTTGCGATATTGTCATTTGGTGTATGGGCCCTGGCTATCGGAGAGGTATGTTCTTACGCAGTGAGAGCCGTTGGGTTTAACATCGCACGTGCCGGCTATCTGAAACCTGTTATGGGGCTCAAAGGGGCAACAAAGAACCTGAAATTCGGGTTATCGATCACGGCGGATAGATTCCTCTATTTCCTGTTCTCGCAATCAGATATAGTTATTGCAGGTAAATTTCTCGGAAAGGATCCTCTGGGCATATACGCGATAGCGTTGAATTTGGCGTCAATTCCTTCTGAAAAAGTGTTGCCGCTGATAACCCAGGTTTCTTTCACCGCGTATTCTCGGATTCAGGAAGATATTGAACGGATAAAAAGAAACCTTTTGAAAACGGTGCGCGCAGTGGGGTTCTTCGCGTTCCCTCTTTTCTTTGGTATGGCAGCCGCAGCCCCTGAAGGAATTTCCCTTATTTTAGGCCCAAAGTGGGAAAGCCTCATTGTTCCTTTTCAGCTTCTGTGCTTGGTTATTCCCGTCAAAGCCTTGAGTTATCTTCTGCCACCTGCGATATTTGCTATTGGGAAGCCTATGATAAATGTGGTCAATATGGCAATTTCTTGCGTCATCATGGGTGTAGGATTCCTTGTCGGTGTGAATTTTGGTATTTTAGGCCTTTGCATGGTATGGATTCTAGTTTTCCCGATAGTATTTCTCATAACAACCATGAGATCTTTAAAGGGCATAACGCTGCCTTTTAAAGACTTCGCCGCTGAAATTGTATTTCCATTTACTGCCGGTACATCAATGTTACTTTCCCTTCTCATGCTCAGAGCGTCAGCGGTCATGAATCTCAGCCCTTTAAGCTCTCTGCTCATATATGTAATCACTGGTGCGGCTATATATTCGATCTTGGTGGTCGCATTTCGGGCTTCTGCTTTTCAAGAGTTTAAAGTGATGCTTAAAGGTTAAATCGGCGTACAGAAGGATAATTTATAGAATGTGTGGCATACTTGCTGTTGCGAATCTTAATCAAAGAAGTTTGGATGCAACAAATGTTTTGCGTATGCGGGACACAATGCGGCATCGGGGACCCGACGATGCTGGGTTATATCATGATGACCAAGTCACGCTCGCGCATCGCAGATTATCAATCATCGATCTGTCGGAGTCTGGACACCAGCCTATGTCAAATGAGGATGGTAGTATATGGCTCATCTTTAATGGAACGATATATAATTATCTTGAATTGTGCTCTCGGCTCAAGAATAAAGGACATATTCTTTCATCAACGTCCGACACAGAAGTGATCATACATCAGTACGAGGAAGACGGGGAGAGCTGCTTACGTAAATTCAACGGCATGTTTTCCTTTGTTTTATGGGACAAAAGAATCAGAAAACTGTTTGCGGCCAGGGACCGGGCCGGGATAAAACCTTTATATTATTACATAGATGACAAGAAGTTGATATTGGCTTCGGAGATAAAGGCTATTATCGAAGATCCAAGTGTTCCACGGGAGCCAGATTATCAGGCGATCTCCGATTACTTTTTTGCCGGTAGGGCGCTGGCCGGTAAAACGGTATTCAAAACTATCAAGGAAGTTATGCCTGGCCACTATCTGACATTAGATATGAGCAACAAGAACTTTCGGCTCAGAAAGTATTGGGACCTCGTATTTGATTACAATAGATCAAGAGAGATTGACGAAACGCGAGAGGAGTTATTCCATTTATTGGATGATGCTGTGAAGCTGCATTGTCTAAGCGATGTGCCGGTAGGTTGTCATCTGAGTGGAGGTATTGACAGCAGCAGCGTGGTAGGTTTTGCCTCGCGTCATTGTGAATCTTTGCAAACGTTTTCCATAAAATTTTCGGACGATCCACATATAGATGAGACCCCCCATGCTAAGGCTGTCGCTCAATATGTAGGTGCGGAATACAATGAAAATACACCACCTGCTATTGATATTACCCGATTTTTACCGTTTCTCATATGGCATATGGATGTTCCGATGGCGACTGAGGGAGGTTTTGCATACTATACCTGCTCGCGCTTTGTGTCAAAACATGTGAAGGTCGTGCTGACTGGGCACGGAGGTGATGAAGTCTTTGCGGGCTATCCAGCTCAATTTCAAGCTTCTTTTGATTCTATGGATATGTTTGACGTACATTCAGATCCTGACAGATCCGGGCAGCGATCATTTTATAGAAGGCTCGGTTTGCTGTTGGCCTCGCGAAGTCCACGCAGAGCGTATGAAGCATTCAAGAAAAGACTGATCGGGAAAGCATTATCACTCGAGGACAAATGGATTCAACTGCACTGCGGCTCCGAACCTCGTGATAGTGGATTATTTTGCGACTCTTTTATTGAAATATTAGATGGATATACCCCCAAAGATAGTTATGTTGAACCGTTTAAGGAAGTAGCATACGCCAGCACTCTGGACAAATGTCTCTATCATGACCTTCGTCTTTACTTGCCAGGATTGTTGCATTTAGAAGACAGGGCCAGCATGGCTGTATCGATAGAGTCAAGAGTACCGCTGCTTGATTATCGCATCATTGAATACCTTGCGACTGTCCCTCCGGAGCAAAAGGTGAAGAACCTAATACCAAAGTACCTTCTGCGGGAGGTATCCTCAAACTTACTGCCGCAATCCATAGTTGAAAGGAGGGATAAAAAGCCATTTCCGGTCCCCGCTAAATTCTGGTCTGACAAAAATGTAAGAAATACAATAGACGAGGTTCTGCTGTCAAAAGAGAGTCTGGATCGAGGGATCATACTGCCCGAGATTTTGAAAAGAGCGTGTGCGAGAGATGATCTGAGTCTGCCGTTATGGCAGCTTCTGAATCTCGAGCTCTGGTTCAAGCTTTTTGTTGATAGAAATCCGTCATGGATTGATGCAGCGCAATTATCGACTTGAGCAGAGCATCTTTGTCAATTATAAACCCCTGTACAGTTAGAAACGGTTCTGTTGTCCTCCTTAGGAAGTACTTTTATTGTGAAAAACTCCTTAGTCGATGAGAAGGCTGACTGCACCTTTTTTAATCAAGCCTGTTTGGGTATATTCCAACTTTTACAAGTTATAGATACGCAGTCACAGTGTATTTGACATTCTGTGTTCCTTGTATGAAACTGGCACCAGTGAGAACCAAAAGCGAAAGTGTTCTGAGTATTCCTATACTTGCACTTTCAATTTACATAGTCTTCACGTTTTTCCCTGCCGCGTACACATTCGTCCCGTCTTTAGGGGAAATAAGAATAGTATTGATCTCGGGTGCTGTTTTATTGATAGGCTATATATTGACGGCTGGAAAATATAAGAATATTGACGCATGGAAAAATTCGACTGTTATTGCAATGCTCGGTTATTTTAGTGCAATCATGCTTAGCATATTTGTGTCCTACGATCGCGGCTCTACTCTTCAAATAATAGAAGCCAATATCAAGTATCTGTGTGTCATGTTGGTCATGGTAAAGATTATTGATAGTGAGAAAAGAGAAGATTTAATTTTGGCTATCTTCACAATTTGCGGGATAGGCATGTCAGTTATAACGATAGTAAACTATGGTATCTATGGAAATACGCTCGTTCAGGGTGAGATTGTAAGTAACCGGGCTATAGCATTGGAAAGAGGATTATTCGGAGACCCAAATGATCTTGCAATGTTGCTCAACGTAACACTTCCATTCACGTTGTATTACTGTTTGACAGCTAAATACAAAATATTTTCCATCCTTGGTATAATCGTAACAGTATGCGCTGTTATGCTTACCTATTCGAGGGGCGGATTTTTAGGGTTGTGTGCGGTAACGATAGGTTTTCTGATGCTGAAAGGGGATAAGAGGGGACGTTACATTATACTCATCGTGATAGCGGTGGCACTCTTCTGGTCACTTGCACCTGATAGTTACATGAATAGAATCATGTCAATTACTAAGGAGGCGCGGGTTGATGAAAATACGGGCGAGTACCCTGGTCGTCTTCAGGCTTGGATTGAGCTTCTACCGGCGGGAATGAAAAATCCGATATTGGGTGTCGGGGCCGGATGCAGCCATTATGTGGCTGGACGTGAAATTGGTGATTGGCATTCTATGCATAATTCTTTTCTACAGGTATTTCTGGAAACAGGTTTAATAGGCTTCATTTTTTATGCGTGCGTATTTTTATCGCAATACAAGCAATATCGTCATTTTAAACGCAAATACAGTAACGTGTTCAACATTAACATTGAACGTTTCAAGTTCACACTGTTAAGCCTTTTGGCCGTCGCAGTAACGGCCTTTTTCCTTCCACAAGCATACTCTCCAATCCTATATTTTATATCCGGTGTTTCTGTCATCAATGCAGAATTATGCAACTTGCCGACGAAGCAATAAAGAATCAGCATTATAAAAGGGTATTACCAGGACTTTATTTACTATGGATAATAGTGGCAGTCTTTGTCTTATTATCTACTGTGAGTGATTGTATTTTTGATGTCTTGCTATGCTTAGCGCTATTTTTAGCAATTCCGATGTGGGGACATATCATTATGCTCCCTATATATTACAAGTATGGGTTATTGCTCGAGGGGTTTGTCTGGGGCAGCGTGTCGGGTCTTGCTCTTTCACCTCTTATTACTGCAGTGGTTGTTTACAATTGGGGATGGAACATAACATTAATATTCATGGTGATATTTGTCATCCCTTGTGTGTTATTCATTACTCGTTACGTTAGACAATTGCACGGTAATGCATATCCCCAGGGTTCAGTCATTGCGAGTGGTATCGTATTACCGATAGGACTTATTATTGTTACCATATTTTTTTATTACCCATTCAAAAACCTGGGTGCACTCGTCGGCGATAAGTATCTATATGCATGGCTTTTTGGGCATGATTTCATAAACAGGATGGTACATGTCGATAGTCTGAGTCGGGGCGTGCCGCTGCAAGGCTTTTTTTTCGCAGGTGAAAAACTGAGCTACTATTGGCTGGCATATGTATATCCTGCGTTCATACACAATATAAGTGCAATAAAGCTCAATATAAAGCAAATTCTCCAGATCACCCAAATATTTTACACTATTTTAACTGTGGCCGCCTTAATACTTTTTTTAAAAAGTATCATCGGTGAAAAGAAGAATCTGATGTTGGTGACATTACTTGCTTTATGTTGCTATAGTTATGTTGGGTTATATAATGTCGGATTAAAATTTTATGTTTGGACTACAGAGCAAGCTTCGGTGGAGTTTTTTGGTTATAATTTAGATAATTATTCAGGTTTTTCACATAGCTTTTACAGATTCTTTCTCGTTGAACCTCAGGGCACTTTGGCGATAGCTGTCATATTGTTGATTCTATCATTATACCGTCGAGAAGGATCATTATATAAGTTCGGAGCTATGGGGTTACTTTTGGGGCTGCTTTTCGGTATAGAAGCGTCGAATGGTATTATACTCTTTGCATGGTTTTTGATTACGGGTGTGTTTGCTATTTATAAAAAATCTAACGCAAGATTTACAATCGGGATAAATCATTTATTTGCAGTTTTATTTGCTGCTTTCATATATGGAGTATTCTTTTCAATACAGATGTATGATTTTCAAACGGGAAGTAAAGCACTTCAATTGGCAACTAATAAGATTGCTATTCTTTCTGGACCATTTTATTTTTTAATAACATACGGACCGCTGCTTATATTCGGTATTATGGGGTCCGTGGTATATTTTAAGAATGACGATAAGGAAAATGATTGCATTGGTAGTTATTGCATTCTTTTATTAGTAGGCCTTGTCTTTACTTTTTTTATACAAAATCCGACGGAGCCGCATTTCGGTCTTTTTAAGGCAGCAAGAATATTGCCTCTTGGTTTGCTGGTGTTGTCGGCTTTTTATTTGGATAATATGACAAAATTCAAAACTTCAATATCTTTCGCTATCGGTGTTATGCTGCTGGCTATACCCACATTGATAACAGATAATTACATTGCTTCCAATATATCAAAGCCATCTACTTATGTTCGAAAATCGGATATGAAGGCTGCCGAGTGGATAAAAAATAATTTACCACATAATGCGATAGTTCAGGCAGAACCGAATTATCCAGAAAGTGATGGCGTGACGGCACCAAAGTACGCATATAGTTTAATACCGATATTCGCGGAAAGAAAAACAGCGATTGGTGAATGGAAGGTGTCAAGCCAAGAGCACGGAAAGCCAGATGAAGTAGGAGAGCGATTTCATGATATTAAAAAAATGTATCTGACAAAAGATAGTAATGAAGCCATTTCAATAATAAGAAAGTATAATATTGATTATGTATATGTAGGCGAACTTGAAAAAATAATTTATGGGTCTGGAATAAATAAGTTTGCAAATATAAAATATTTCACCAACATACATTCTGATAGCGGTGTAAACATATATAATATCAGTAGTGTCACAACGTTAGCTGAATAAGTTCATCTCGTTTTCAAAATGGGTGTTTTGTTCTCTGATATCCATAAGAGTAAGTGCCTGCAAAAGCGTCATTTTCTCGAAGAGAGTGATGCTCAAAATCTGTAGAACCGAGTAGAGATTCCGCTAGAGCCTGAGTTGTTTTTTGATGATAGCCACGAGAACAGAGATGGAAATCGCGACCCAGATCTGAGTATTCGTGGCATTTTCTGACGTGCCGTAAAAGATGAGTAGGGCAAAGACCGTGCATAGATATTGGTCCCAGCATGAAAAGCCTTTGATCTTGTAATTTCTATTGTAGCGTTCGACGCACTGGCGAAACTTGTAAGCGGGCAGGAAGCCCATCCGTTGAGAGAATATGGTTCTTCCAGCATTCAACGGCCATCTCCTCGCATAGGAATGCGCGAGTATGGCATTTTGGGAAAATGGATTTCAAACCGATAAATGAGAAATCAGCTAATATGCTTATTGTTTTCAAATAGAAACACCGTGTCTTAAATAAAACGTTGGTACACTACTGATATGGAATAGAAGTATAGAATCGCTGGTGATACTTGGTGTATCAACAAATAAAACGTAGAATACTTGTCATGCCTGGAGTATCCGTAACGACTGCATTGTATCCAACCGAGTTATAATTCTTGGTAAAGCACCATCAAAAAAGCCCATAAAGTAAATTAGGTGACGCAAAGGAATTTATTTATGGCGTTGCATCAAGTCGCTTAGATAAACTAGTTGTTCTGTTGCGACCATCTGGGGGATATTGTGTAAGCTTACATTAAGTTCAAGTGAGGGTGATAATGAATATGAATATAAAATCATCGAGTTCTTCAGGTATTATACGCACGGACAAATCTCCTATTGTCATTCTTGGTGGCGGGATTTCAGGGCTGACAGCGGCACAAGCTATCAAACGCCGTGGGAGAGACTATATAATTTTGGAGAGATGCCCAACAATCGGTGGTTTGACGCGTAGCATAAACGTATCTGAATTTTGTTTTGACTACACTGGACACTTTCTTCACCTATCACATTATTCATCACCCGAGGATTTGCCGTATGCATCTCTGGATCAGACAGAGTGGCATAAGATCACCAGAAACTCATATTGTTTTGTGGCAGGTAAATTGATCCCGGCACCTATTCAATATAATATTGGAAAATTGCCTGAGCCGATTCGCAAGGCTTGTGTGGACTCTTACGAATTAAGGACAATACTACAGTCAGAAGAAAACAGGAGTTTCCGTGACTTTATCATTAGCGGGTTCGGCCAGGAGTTAGCAGATATTTTTCTTATACCCCAAAATGAGAAAACAATGAGTGTATCGCTAAACAGATTATCCGAGAGAGCTATAAGACGTTTCTTCCCTCTGCCGGATGAGGAAAGAATTCATGCGGGTATTCGTGGAGAGGCTTCAACATATGAATATAACACAACATTCTGGTATCCACGAACAGGTGGCATCGAGAAACTCGTTCACGGACTATCGCAGGGATTGAGAAACATTATGATAAATGAAGAGATCACCCGGATAGACTTAAAAGGGAAAACAGTGACTACAAAATCAAATAGAATTATATCGTACAGCCATCTGCTTTCAAGCATTCCTCTCCCAAGTCTATGTCGCATGTGTTCGGACAAGAAACTTCAAAAACAAGCGGAATATCTTAGTTGTGGTTCAACCATCTGTATCAACATCGGGTTACGCGGACCCGTTCCCTTGGCACTTAAGGGTATTCACTGGATATATGTGCCCGATCGTAATATACCTTTCTATCGTGTAGGTTGTTATAGCAATATCAGCGAAGGAACATGTGCAATTGGACACCACTCTCTCTATGTCGAAGTGGGTGTTGAAGCTGGGGAGATTTACGATGCCGAGAACATAGATCAACTACAGTCCAGCGTATTTAGAACCCTCAGGGATCTCGGTTGGTTAGATCCTGAATTAGTAATTTGTACGACCATTAATATTATTGATTGCAGCTACGTGCATATGACACCTGAACGAGAAGAACTGATTGACAGTATTGTTAGCCATTTAAAAGACGGAGATGTAAGATTAATCGGGCGCTATGGGCAGTGGGATTATATAAGTATGGAAGATTGCATACGGTCGGCAATTAATGTCGTTGAGGAGATTTTGTCATGATATACAGCATTGTCATTCCTGCGCATAACGAGGCCGCGAACCTTGAGCGGTTTGTTTCCAGATTCATTGATACCCTTGTAACTTCATACTCGCATGTAGTGTTCGAGGTGATAATCGTGGAGAACGGAAGCACTGATGATACTATTCTGTGCGCAGACCGATTGAAAAACAAGTATCCGGGAATAGTATCGGTGCTTCACAATAAGCGCGGGAGTTATGGTGAGGCAATTAAACGAGGTATGCAGAATAGCAACGGTGAATACCTTTCTATTCTCGAATGCGACGTGCTGGATGTTGAATTTGTAAAGCATTCTATTTCATTATTCGAAAAAGGGCATACGAGGTTCATCGTTGCATCGAAAAATCATCCTGATTCAGTTGACCGGAGACCTTTGAAACGGCGTGTACTTACTTACATTTTTAATAAATTACTTAAACTTGCATTTTCCTATCCTGGTACGGACACACACGGGCTTAAGAGCATAGAAACTAGCCTTGCCAAAGACTTGTGCCGAAAAGCGGTTACCACTGATGAGATATTCCAGACAGAAATAGTATTAATTGCCTGGAGACTCGGCATAGATATTATCGAACTGCCGATTCAAATTGAGGAAGTAAGATCTACACCCGTTTCAATCAAAAGACGGGTACCCATGGTGCTTGATCTCATGCGCCAGTTGCGAGTTTCTTTAAAACGTTTCCCCGTAGGTGGGAGTCCTAGCGGTATACGGTAAGAATGTACAAAACATGCGTTCTGTAGAAGGTGATAGTGTAGGCTTTATGGAAAACATAGTGAAACAGGTTTTAATTCTATGCGGTAAAAGTACTATTGCACTCGGTATTCTGTATTGGTTGGTACGGAATGATTATCTCGATCTGCGCTTGCTCATGAATATTAGCTGGTCCGTAAGAACCGTCGGAATACTTGCCGGTGCTGTTTCGCTTATCATTGTGGCTATCCTGTTGTTATCATGGAGATTACATTATCTATTGCAGCAGCAGAGCGTTTACGTCTCCGTACGCGAGGCAACTTCATTCACATTGATAGGTGCATTATTTGGCAGCATTTTGCCTGGACTGATATCTGGGGACATTATTAAGGCTATTTATCTCTGTGGTAGTGCGACAAATCAACGTAGCAAATCTGTCTCTGTTGTAATAATCGACCGTATTATCGGGATGTATAGTCTCATACTACTAGGCGGTATTGCAAGTATGGCATCTCAATTGAGTGCTATTTCCGCTGCTCCGGCGGGTCTACTAATGGTGTTATCAGGATCTGCGCTTGCTGCTACGGTAGGTTTATTCGCAATGATTCTAATAACCAAAACAGAGCTATACTTCAGAATTACTAAAATGTTACCCAGAAGATTGGGTAATCTTGTTAGTGCATTTGCCATGTCCTGTAGGTGCTCTCGTGTAATTCTTGTAGCTATCTGCATATCGCTTATAAGCCATGGAATGGTTGTGCTCTGCTTTTATGCAATGGCGCTTTTGCTCGGTGATGCGTTGACTCTTACAACACACTTTGTAGTGAATCCCTTGGCCATGGCAATGAATGTAATTCCTCTTACTCCAGGTGGCATTGGAATCACCGAGGGGGCTTTCGCATATCTATACAATTGGTGCGGTTCCCAGCAGGGAGCAGCAATCGGGCTTATGGGAAGACTTGTTCAATATTTTGTATTCAGCGTTGGTGGAATAGCTGCGATATTGTCGATAAGACTTAATATCAGAAATCTGGTTACAGCTTCGTTGACAGACAATTGAAGTAGAACCCAGCATGGCAGAACAGGTTGCGAAAGACTTTAGGAACATGCGAGAATTTTGATATGGGAATGGGTATCGTTTGTGGGATGGGCCATTGAAGGATTTACGGGAAGCTGATCGATTCTAATTTTTTTTTATATTTATTCCCTACCGGGTAAATACCCCACAGCTTGCTGCGAGGTAGTTCATTTTGCCCATCCCGAAAAAAATCAAGAGTAAAGAGTTTCAATGTATTTAAAAAAATTGTTAGCGACGACCAGTAATTTCAAACAGACTGCTTATCACCATTATGGTCACTCGCCTCTAAGTCTTCTGAAATTTATGTACTATAGTGGCGTAAGAATTAATACCTTCATAGTATATGAAAATGACCTTACAAAGGAATTGTGCGAACATAACCTCGATAGCGATTTTAGGGTTGTAAAGCCAACAATGGAAGAATTGGAAAAAATAAGATCAGGGATGGATCTCCCAAGAGAGTTTTACTATGACAGGATTTATAACGCGAAAACATGTTATCTGGCTCTCAAAGATGATAAAGTTGCCTACATCCACTGGGTGTTTTTTAATGGCGATTACAGCAGATTCCTTATTTTGAGGGATGGGATTGCAGAATTAAATTATAATACAACAGTGCCGGAATTCAGGGGAGGCTGGCTTTCTGCAAAGATGATGGCATATATCTCAAAGGACTTGCAGGAAGAAGGTTATAAAAAAGTCATGGGTGTAATACACGAATTTAATATCCCGTCGATAAAATGCATAAAGAGGGCTGGATTTGTTGAGGTAGCGAGAATAAGAGCCCCGGGTCCTTTTAACAGGAAGTTGGCTGTTTGAAACGATGAGAAAGATTGCGTATATTTTAACACCTGTCGAATACGGAGGTTCTGAGAAAGTCAACCTGGTATTTCTAAAAAATGTGAACCGGGAGCGCTATGACGTTCATCCAATTATTCTAATTAGACCATGGGAGAACGACAATACATTCGTCAAAGCATTAAATGATATGGGATATGCCAGCAGGGTGATTCCAGTGGCTAAAAGGCCTGTAAGTGAAGGCCGAGATTATTTCAGGGTGTTGAGATGCCTGTCTATACTTCATGGAATATTATCAAAGGAAAAATTCGATATTGTTCACACCCATGGCTATTTCGCGGATATTATTGGCAGTGTAACAAGTCATCTACATAACGTCCCTCATATTGCGACCTGTCATGGATTCATATCGAATGACGTAAGGCTTAAGATTTATAATATAATTGATAAGTTATTGCTGCGTTACTGCGCGAAAGTGATTGCCGTATCCGAGGAGATTAAGATTAATTTAGTGAAGAGCGGAATAAACGAAGAAAAGATTGTAAATATTCAAAATGCAGTAAAAAACACATTATCCGCGTCACAACTTCAATGTCTAAGAGAAGAAAAAAGGAAGCAACTATCAATTGAGAAGGATGAATTTGTTGTTGGCTATGCGGGAAGGTTAAGCAAAGAAAAGGGTCTTTGTTATTTAATAAGGGCAGGCGTTTTGTTGAATCAAAGAATTAGAAATTTCAAAATTATAATAATGGGAGATGGACCTGAAAGAAGAGCATTAGAATATACGGTAGCGCAGGAAGGGCTCCAAGAAACCGTCATTTTCACTGGATTCGTAACTGATGTTGAAGAATGGCTGCCCGCTATGGATATATTTGTATTACCTTCTCTATCTGAGGGCACTCCTATGGCATTGCTTGAAGCCATGAGTAAAGGAAGACCGGTAATAGCCAGTAGAGTTGGCGGTGTCCCCATGGTAGTTGACGATAACATTACCGGCTTTCTCGTTGAACCCGGCAATAGTGCAGCAATTGCAGAAAAAATAAGATATATAAAAGAAAATGAAGAAATACGAAATAAAATGAGTATGGAAGTATCTAAGGCTGTTAAAATTCGGTTCGATGTTCGTGATTGGTGTCAAAGAATTGAAAAAGAATATGACGATATTCTGAAAAGGAAATGCAATTCATGAATACTAATTATAGAAAAAAGAAATTAAAGATTCTTTTTTTGTCTAACAGAGGGCTTCTTCCAATCAAAGACGGCCATACACGCAGAAGCTTCAATATTTTGAAGGGGATGGCGAAGGTCCACAGAGTACACTATTTGTCTTTATACGAACAAAGTGAAGAAATTGACCCCATTAATATTGGGCACCTTGAAAGCATTTGTGAGAAAGTAGAATTTTATCCCGCACCTTTGAAATCAATAAGTATTCAGATGATTTCACGCATTGTACGGAGCCTCTTTTCATTGGATCCATACAGTCTATGGAGGCACTATTCAACACCATTCTCGAGAAGAGTCTCTGAACTAGTATTGGTGAACAAATATGACATTGTACACTGCGACATTTTGCCGCTTGCCTACACTGTCAGAAGAATAAATGGAGTTATGCGAACGATAACGGATCACGATGTCAGTTATCTGAAATGCGAAAGTATGGGGAAGAAAAGTGATAGAATGATCCTAAAATTATTCCTTAACGTTGAATCAGTCAAATTGAAAAGATTGGAAAGCACAATCTTCAAGCAGGTAGATTATGGGGTTGTCGTCTCTGAGCACGACAAGAACATTCTAGAGAAGCTGTGTCCGGAGGGACGGTTTATAGTAATCGAGAACGGAGTGGATGTTGCAGTATTTCAACCTGACAATAGTATGATAGAGCCAGAGAAACTCATTTGGTTAGGGGGTTTTGATCATTACCCTAATGAACAGGGGATTAACTATTTTATTGAAGAAATTTATCCGGATATAAAGAAAAAGCTTCCAACTGTCAAATTGGACATAGTTGGAGGAGGAGTAAAGGAAAAATTGCTCAGAATGACTCACGACGATCCGTCAATAAACGTAATGGGTTATGTTGATGACCCACTGCCAATCATGCAGAAAGCTGCAGTGTTTGTAGTGCCGATTTTAAGTGGAGGAGGTACCCGCCTAAAAGTATTGGAAGCGATGTCGGCGGGTAAGGCCATTGTTACGACAAGTATTGGATGCGAAGGAATCGAGGGGAGTGACGGTAAACACTTCATAATAGCCGATACGCCAGATAGTTTTGCCGATTCAGTAACAAATGTTTTAAATGACGCTCATTTAAGAAAACAACTTGGTGGTAATGCAAGACAGCTTGCTAAAGAAAAATATGACTGGAATATTATAGTTAAAAAACTGAACGAATTCTACATAGAAGCAATAGCCGGAAGCGAATAGTATCCATTTATGTCTGCACAAATCAAATAGAAAGGCGGAGCAAAGCGAATAATGCATTCATGAAAGTATTCACGGTTTGTTCAGAAGCCGTCTAAGTATTAGATATCATAAAGATATATACTCTATGAAATCATGTGAAGGATAACTCCTTCATTAATTTTAATCATTCATTCACATTATAAAAGGGATTCAGTCAATTATACTGTAGGTAATATCCTTCACTCTTTCTCAATTATTGACCGGATACAAATTCGACTAGGAATTATAGATTGATTATATCGATATGTTACGTTAATTGAGCTACTTGGTACAATGATTGCTGTCCATCCTTGTTTTGGAAGATACTTCTCTATTGAAAGAAAATAGGTAGTGTAAAATACTTTGTGTAAATTTTCCGGGTAGTAAAAAAGGCGCTTTTCCTTTACAAGGGTTTTGCCCAAAACCCACCCAGAAAGGAGGAAGCGCTTGTGAAACTGGAGATTACCGTATCCGAAGTTAAAGAGATTATCTGTGAGTTAAGCTAGCGTTCTACACGGACGCTGCCTACAGGAAATTTACACAACAAAGTTGATACCATCAGAAAATATATTGATTAAAGTGGTTCCTCGCTGTTTCAAGTGGGTAAGTTCTTGAAGCTGGTTCGTGTCAGTGATAGAGCGTTGTTTCATGAGAGACACGGGCCTTCTTCAATTAGCGTTAGGGTTGGCCCCACCGTGGAGGGTGGTGAGTTGTCAGTTCGATGCCGAGAAACGACGTCTGGACATCGGACTGGACTTTCCCCGGGGGAGCCGTTTTCCCTGTCCCTCCTGCGGGCAGGGGGACTGTCCGGTTCACGATACGGAGCCGAAGAGCTGGCGGCATCTGAACTTCTTTCAGCACGAAGCCCATCTGGTTGCCCGAGTGCCGCGTATCCGGTGTACCCGATGCGGGGTTTTGCAAGTGGCCCTGCCCTGGGCGCGACCGGGCAGCGGCTTTATCCTCTTGTTTGAGGCCTTCATCATGATCCTGACCCAAGCCATGCCGGTCAAGCGGATCGCCGCGCTGCTCGGGGAGCATGACACCCGCCTGTGGCGCGTGCTGGAGCATTACGTCGACCGGGCCCGCGAGCAGGCCGATCACTCCGGGCTGCGGCAGCTCGGGG
>Ga0255342_1002032_pt1 | contig 26397 bp, 22 predicted proteins | sample wastewater_treat_3_FD_192416 | JGI IMG/M metagenome (GOLD analysis project Ga0255342, IMG submission 192416) | Wastewater microbial communities from Lulu Island WWTP, Vancouver, Canada - plant14 | ecosystem: Engineered > WWTP > Wastewater > Unclassified | place: Canada: Vancouver, British...
GCCCTCTTGTGGCAGATGTTTTATTGCGGGAGCAAAAAGGCGAAGGCATTACGCTTCTGACGTTAAACCGTCCGGAAGCCATGAACTGTTTTAACTTTGAACTGCTGGCCGCGCTGGGCGACGCCGTCCGGGAGGCCAATTTCGATCCCGATCTGCGGTGCCTGATCATCACGGGAGCGCCTGCCGACAATCCCAAAAAGGCTTCTTTCTCCACCGGCGCCGATCTGATCGAGAGGCGGACGATGACCCCGGACCAGGTCCGCCGCTTCATCTTTACCATCCGCAACCTCTTTACGTCCGTGGAGCAGCTGCGGGTTCCGGTCATCGCGGCCGTCAACGGATTTGCCTTCGGCGGAGGGACGGAGCTCGCGCTGGCCTGCGATCTGCGCATCGCCTCCAGCAACGTGGTGATGGGGCTCACGGAAACGTCGCTTGCGATCATTCCGGGAGCGGGCGGCACGCAGCGGCTGCCGCGCATTATCGGCCTGGCCAAAGCCAAAGAACTGATTTACACCGCGCGGCGCATCAACGCCCAAACCGCTCTCGAAATCGGGCTCGTCAACCGGGTGGTGGAGCCGGAAAAACTGATCGATGCCGCCTGCGAACTGGCCCGGGAAATCGCCGCAAACGGCCCGATCGCCGTGTCGCAGGCCAAGTTCGCCATCAATTGCGGAATGGACGCGCCCCTGTCGGTCGCCCTGCCGCTGGAATCGAAGGCGTATGAAATCACCATCCCCACCAAAGACCGGCTGGAGGCGCTGGCCGCCTTTGCCGAAAAAAGGAAACCGGAGTTCAAGGGTGAATAAACCGTAAAAAAATCGACAAAAGGAGAAGACCGTATGACCGAGTATGATTACTGGAAAATTTTTCCCCGGATGCCGAAGAAAGTAACCATTGGAGACATCACCATTCGAGACGGTTTCCAGCATTGCGAAAAGTTCATCTCCACGCAGGCGAAAATCTACTACGGGCAGGAAATGATCCTGGCCGGCTGCCGGGAGCTGGAAGTCACCAATCTGGGAAACCCCAGGGCCATGCCCCAGTTCAAGGACGCGGATGAAGTCCTGAAAGCCATGCGCAGCGACGAGTTCAGAAAACGCTGCGGCAAAGCCGGGATCAATGTGGACAAAGACGTCACGCTCACCTGCGTGACCATTCGGGAGCCCGCCGTGGACCGGGCCATCGAAATGAGGAAAAACGGCTACGGACCCGACCGGATCCTGATGATGGTTTCGACCGACCCGGAGCATCACTTCGCCAATTCCGGAACCACGCTGAGCCAATACTGGCGGGAAGCCGAACGCTGCATTCAGAAGGCGCGCGATGCGGGCATCAAGATGTGCGGAACGGTCAGCACCATCTGGGGATCTCCGATCAGCGGCGCCACCAAACTGGAAGACGCGGTGGAATTCACCAAGCGATGGTTCCAGATCGGGGCCCACGACATCGAACATGCAGACCACGACGGCTCGGCCAACGCGGCCGATGCCTACCGGTATTTTTCCATGGTGCTGGACGCCATGCCCAACCCCGAGGCGCATCTGTGCCACCTCCATGAAACCAAGCGGATCGCCTCTTCCACTATTCTCGCGGCCCTGCAGGCCGGCATCTGCCGCTTCGAGGCGACGCTGGGGGGCCTGGGCGGCCAGCCGGCCAATTTCCTCGACGACTGCCCGATCAAGGGCACCGGGGAATATTACTACGATCCGCGCTATGTCGGCCTGATCTGCATGGAGGACCTGGTCGTGCAGATCGACGAACTGGGCATAGAGCACGGCTACGACGTCGACCGCATCCTGCAGTTGGGCAGAAAAATGGAAAAGACCATCGGCGCCCGGCTGCGTTCCGAAGCGATCATCAACGGCCGCACCGTCAAAGAAGGGCACATGGAGCACGCGCGCCCCGGACTGAAGAAACTGATTGAAAAAGAAAAGGAAAAACCGGGCCAGCAGTTCCCGGCGGAGTGGAGCGCACAGGCGGTCCTTCCCGAAAAGTGGGGGCCTGCGGATCCCATCTGGAAAAAGTAAACCCCTCAACGAAAAGGAAGCTCGCCTGCGGCCTTGCGGCGGGCTTCCTTTTTTGTTAGTTTTCGCTGTCCGTCACAAACGGCAGGGAAGCCCAGGATGGAAAAAGTAAAAATCATTGAAGTCGGCCCGCGCGACGGCCTCCAGAACCTTCCGGCGTTTGTCCCGACGGACCGGAAAATCGCCTTGATCAAAAAGCTGGCGGCCACAGGCGTCCGGGAAATCCAGATCGGCTCTTTCGTCTCGCCGCAGGCTATCGCGCAGTTTCGGGATATTGAAGAAGTCGCCCGATCCGTCCGCCGTTTGCGCAGCGTCGCGCTCTCCGCGCTGGTCCCCAATGAGCGCGGCGCGGAAAAGGCCCTTGCCTGCGGCATTTCCCGGCTGATCTTCTTTTTTTCCGTGAGCTCAAAACACAATTACGCCAACGTGAAGCAATCGCCGCGGGATTCTTTGAAGGAGCTGAAAAACATCTGCCGGACCTATCCGGACCTGGCTTCGACCTCTCTCCGCGTGGACCTGGCCACGGCCTTCGGCTGTCCGTTTGCGGGAAACGTCACGACGACCGCCGTTTTGCGCATGGTGGAAAAAGTCGCGGCTATGGGCGTCCGGGAAATCACGCTCTGCGACACCGTCGGCTTCGGCCATCCGAAAGACGTGGAAGAAAAATTCTTGGAATGCAACCGGCTTTTCCCCGAAATCCGTTTCGGCGCCCACTTCCACAACACGCGCGGACTGGCGCAAGCCAATGCCCTTCGCGCCTACGACGTCGGGGTTCGCTCCTTCGATTCCGCCGCGGGGGGGCTGGGAGGCTGTCCGTTCGCGCCCGGTTCTTCCGGCAATGTCGCCACGGAAGACCTGGCGTATCTGTTTGAATCCATGGGAATCAAAACGGGAACGGATCTGAAAAAACTCTTGACCGTCAGCAAATGGCTGCAACAAATCCTGCCCCAGGCCAAACTCTCCGGCTCCCTTTTTCAGGCCGGCCTGCCCCGCAAGCGCAAGCTCTTCTGCTGAATGGCTCCTTCGGCTTCGCGCCCCCTTCAGGGGGTCAGTCTTTCGACTTCGGCCTAATTGTATCCTTCCTCATACGCCAGCATATCCAGATGCAGCGTGGCGATGTCTTCCACGTCCAGGTTCACTTCCTCGGAAGACTTGGGCAGTTCGACGATTTTGATGTAGCGGCGGCACTTGTTGCAGACGTCCACCCGGTGGCTTTCCTCGCCTTCCACAGCAAAGTACGCCAATGAGTGCTGTTCTTCATTCCCGCAGAAGGGGCATTTGATCCGGCGGAAGTGCCATTTATACCCGCACTGATGGCAGAAGAGATAGCGCCTTCCGTCTTCGCTTTCCCGGATTTCGCCGATTTTCGGCTCCTTGCCGCAGATCGGACAATAGCCTTCCGTCCAGCCCGACTTCTCCACCAGGGCGCCGTACTTTTCAGCAACCACTTCCAGCTCCGGGCGCAGGCTTTCCTCGATGAACAAATCGATCAGGTCGATATGCTCCTCGCGCCCGCCTGCCTCTCTGGGTTCGATTTCCGGAAGTTCTTCGCCCGCGGGAGCGGGATTGAAAGAATCCCGAATGATCGCCTCCCAGTCGAACTGTTCATGCTTGATGATATCCAGAACCCGCCCTGCTTCGGCAGGCATTCTCTTTTCTGCAATGGCAATCAGAGAATCAAAATATTCCTTCGGCCGGGTCAAATCATACTTTTTCCCCGCAAGATCAATCAGGGGAAGGCCCCCCGCCATTTTTCCGGGGATCAACTTGTCTTCAACGGTAAAAATCGGCTTGGTCATCTTTCTTCGGTATTCTTCACGCAAAATCAGGATATCCGCCATGATATCCAGCAGATCCGTGTAATGCGGATGGGCGGTCTTGTATTCCTCGATCGTCTTCAAAGATTTACGCAGGGTTGAACCCATAACTGTCCTCCATTATTCATCTTTTTCCAGCTTTATCATTTTCGGCGGCGGCGCTTCAACCAAAACGACGGCAGCTTTTTCATGCGAAAGCGGACTTCACCTTATCCGCTTTACCCCTCATCTTCAAGCAATATTTATACGCCTCTGGATTTGTCAAATCTCAGAAGAAAACAAACGTGATCAGGATGAACAAAACCACCAAAATCGGAATGGAATAACGGAACATGTATCCGAAAAAACTGGGCATTTTGACGCCCGCCTCTTCCGCGATGGATTTCACCATGAAATTGGGAGCGTTGCCGATGTAGGTGTTGGCGCCCATGAAAACCGCTCCGGCGGAAATGGCGGCCAGGTAGGGAATCTTATCCACGATGAGGCCGGCAACCGCCTGAGCCTCCGGCATGCCGGGGTAGAATTTACCCAGCGCGCTGTTGAAAAAAGTCAAATAAGTCGGGGCGTTATCCAGAAAACTGGACAGCGCGCCCACTGCCCAGAAATAGTCGGCCGGCGTGTTCACCGACCGGATCAGCCACGCCAGCGCACCCTGCTCGCCGGCTTTCAGAATCGCCAGCGCCGGAATGATGGTGATGAAGATGCCCGCAAACAGATAGGCCACTTCCAAAATGGGCGCCCAAGTGAAATCGTTTCCTTTGCGGACGTCCCTGCCGGTCAACCAAAGCGATAGGATTCCCATGACGATCAGGATTGCGTCCTTGATTAAATTTTCCACTGTCTGGTGAATGCCGAAGATGCTCACCTCTCCCAGTTTCACGGACCCGCTGAACAGCACCGCCCCGATCACGCCGATGAGGAATATAAAATTGCGTTTCCCCTCGATGCTGAGGGGTTCCGACTCCTCGTCCGGCACGGCAATCTTGCTTTCTTTTCTGTAGCAGTAGGAATCCATGAGAAAATACAAAACCAGAAGAATTACGCCGGCAAACGCCGTTTCCGGCAGAATGTGCAACGTCCAGAAAAACGGGACGCCGTGCAAAAATCCCAAAAACAGAGGCGGATCCCCCAGCGGCGTCAGCGAGCCGCCGATATTGCTGACCAAAAAGATAAAAAATACGATGGTATGCACCTTATACACCCGCCAGGCGTTCGATCGCAGGATGGGCCGGATGAGCAGCATGGATGCGCCGGTCGTGCCGATGACGGATGCCAGAACCGTCCCGATCAGCAGAATCACGACATTCACGGCGGGGGTTCCTTTCAGCGTGCCTTTCACATAAATCCCGCCGGAAACCGTGAACAGCGCCCACAGCAGCAAAATAAAGGGAATGTAGTCCACGATCATGATGTGAGCGATTTCATACAGCGCGGTTTCGCGGAAAAAATAAAGGAAAGGCGCGGCGAAAACGATCGCCCAGAAAGCGGAAACCTTGGGAAAATGATGATGCCAGAAACGAGGCAGGACAAGGGGAACGAGCGCAATCGAAAGCAAAATGCCCGCAAAGGGGAGCATCGACCACAAAGGCAGAACGGCGCCGATATTCCCGGCGGGCCCGGCGGCCGGACACGGATCCGGCAGCAATACCCCGGCGGCGCAAACTGCAGGCAAAATCCATCTGTTTGGTTTCAAATCGCCCGTCCACCCTTTAGGAATTTTGGACATAAATCGTCTGCGTCGGATAGGCAAATTCAATGCCCTCCTCGGCAAAGCGCCGGAAGATTTCCAGATTGATCGATTCCTGAATGTCCATATAGAGCCTGAAATCCGGCAGCGCCACAAAGTAAACCACTTCAAAGTTCAGGGAGGAATTGCCGAATTCCTTGAAATGAACGCGATCCAGGCGGGCATTTTCCGTTGCCTCCACAATCTCGCCGACCATCTTTTTGATTAGCATCAGCTTCGCGAGCGGGGTGGAATACACCACGCCGAATCCGAAAACAATGCGGCGCTCCTGCATGCGCTTGTAGTTGCGAATCCGGCTTTTGAGCAGATCGTTGTTGGCAAAGACGAGTTGTTCGCCGCTGATGCTGCGGATTCTCGTCGTTTTCAAACCGATATGCTCGACCGTGCCGGACAGGGAATCCACAACAATGAAATCGCCGATGACAAAGGGCTTGTCCAGAACAATGGAAAGGGAGGCCAGCAGATCGCCCAGGATATTCTGAACCGCCAGCGCCACGGCAATGCCCCCAATGCCGAGGCCCGCCACCAGGCCGGTGATGTTGACGCCCAGGTTGTCCAGCATCAACAGCAGAACAATCACCCACAAAATCATCCGCGCGATGAAGCCCAGCAGCGTCAGGGTTGTGGCGCTCCCGGCATCCTGGTCCATCCGCTTTTCGATCGCCCGGCCGAGCGCAAAGGAAACGCCGGCGCTCGCCCACAGCCCGACCTGGATGAGCACGATGAGGACGACGATTTTTTCCCATACGGCTTCGACGGACGGCTTGATGACGATGAACTGGGAGGCGACGTATGCGGAGGCCACCAGCAGGATCAGGAACTTGGTCTCCCGGAGCATGCTGACGACAAGGTCGTCAATCTGGTTTTCCGTGGCCGCCGCCAGTTTGGAGAGTCTGTGAATGGCGACGCGCTGAATGATTTTCAGCACGCCGAAGACGCCCATCAGGATGCAGACGCCGATGATCCAGTTTTGCAGCGTATTGCCCAGATAGACTTTTTCCATGAACCCCAGAAACTCCATTTTGCCTCCATGGCCCGCCCGGAAATCCTTATTCCCGAATGCGCTTTTTCAATTCCCGGATCAGGTGGTTGAGCCAGTCCCCGGCGTCGGCCACGACGGCGACGTCGGCCATCTTCATCATGGTCGCCTGGGGATTCTTGTTGATCGCTACGATAAAATCCGCTTCCCCCAGGCCGGCCGTATGCTGAATCGCGCCGCTGATGCCGAAGGAAAATAAAATTTTGGGTTTGATGTGTTTGCCCGCCTGGCCGACCAGGGATTCGTGCCCGGCCCATCCGGAAAACACCACCGGGCGGGTCGCTCCGACGTCCCCGCCCAGCAGCCGGGCCAGCTCGTCGAGCTTTTTGAAATTCTTCTTGTTGCCCATGCCGCGTCCGCCGCAGACCATCACGGTCGCGTTTTCGATCGTATGCTCCTTCTGCGCGGCCCGTTCATATTCCACCAGGCGCACGCGCGGCGCGGGCAGATGGGCGGGCAGAGGAAGACGCTCGACCACGGCGGTTCTTTTGTTGTCGTGGGGAATTTCGCGGAACGTTCCGGGCCGCACCGTGGCCATTTGCGGCCGGTGGTGCTCCGTGACGATTTCCGCCAGCATATTGCCGCCGAAAGAGGGCGCCGTCTGCACCAGCAAACCGTCGGGGGTGATGTCCAGGCCGACGCAATCCGCGGAAAGGCCGGTCTTCAGCCGCTTGGCCAGGCGCGGCGCAAATTCCCGGCCGAAATCCGTCGCTCCGATCAGAATAATGTCCGGATCCCTTTCCCGGGCCAGCTTTTCCGTCAGCGCCAGATAGTGCTCCGTGCTGTAGCTCGTCAGCGAAGGATGATCGATGGCCAAAATCCGGTCCGCGCCGTGCGAAGTGTATTCCCAAATCCATTCTTCCAGGTCATGGCCGACGACCACCGCGCAGACTTCCGCGTCAATCTCGCGCGCCAGATCCGCCGCGCGCGCGATCAACTGCAGCGTCACTCGGTTCTGATAGTAGTTGCGGTAATCGCCGAATACCCAGATGCTTTTCTTGTTCATGCCCCCACGCCTCAGGACTGCGCCTGTTTTTTCGTTTCGATCGACTTTCCGATCACCGCGCTGATTTTGCGCTGGTATTTATCCAGGAATTCGGCCGCGGCATTGGCCGCCGCACCCGTGATCACGACATTTTGCTTCTGCGCATCGCGAACAAAAACCCTGCGCACCCGGGTGCGGGACCCAAACGCTTTCAGATCATCGTCCGTGACACCCAGCGCTTTCGCGTCGAGAACGGAAATCTCCGTTTCGGCAAAAGCATCGTTTAAGCCGGCAAAGGACGCATAGCGCGGCGCGTAGCGTTCCATGGAAACCGTAATCAGGGCAGGGCATTCCATTTCCAGCGTTTCTCGGAAATTATCCACCAGACGGCGCACGCGCAGCGTCCGACCGGAAATTTCCAGATGCTCGGCATAGGCCGCCGAGGGAACCTGCAGCTCTTCCGCCAGTTGCGGGCCCACCTGCGCCGTTTCGCTGTCGGACGTGTAGGCGCCGCACAGGACCAGGTCGCAGCCGGGAATTTCCTTCCGAACGGCCCGGGCCAGGATATACGAAGTGGCATACGTGTCGGAGCCGGCCAGCGCGGCGTCGCAGATCAAAACCCCGCGGTCGGCGCCCATGGCCAGCGCTTCGCGCAGCACCTCTTCGGCCGCCGGAGGCCCCATCGTGATCGCCGTGACGGACGCGCCTTGCTGTTCCCGAAACCGGAGCGCCGCCTCCAATGCATGTTTGCAGGCGGGATTCATCATGCCCGCCGCCAGATCGCGGCGCAGCGTTCCGGATTGTTCATCCCAAGGCAGTTCGGTGACCATCGGCACCTGTTTCATACAAACGACAATCTTCAGCATCGTTTCTCACAAAATGGACTGGGACAGGATGGCGCGCGCGATGACCATGCGCTGGATTTCGCTGGTGCCCTCGTAAATTTCCGTCACTCTCGCGTCGCGAAAGTACCGCTCCACGTCATATTCCTTGCTGTAGCCGTATCCGCCGTGAATCTGCACCGCCAGCGACGAAACCCGCGAGGCGACGCTGCTGCAGTAGAGCTTCGCCATGGACGCTTCGCAGCCGAAGGGCATGCCCGCGTCCTTCAGATCGCAGGCGCGGTACAAGAGCAGGCGCGCGGCCATGATTTCCGTAGCCATATCGGCAATGTAATTTTGAATGGTCTGCAAAGACGCAATCGGTTTTTTGAACTGCTGCCGCTCGCGGGCGTATTTCACCGCCGTTTCCATCGCGCCCTGCGCAATCCCCAGCGCCTGGGCGGCGACGCCCAGCCTTCCGTTGTCCAGCGTAGCCAGGCCGATCTTCATGCCGTCGCCGAGTTTGCCCAGCAGATTTTCTTCCGGCACGGGACAATCCTCGAAAAACAGCGAGGAAACCGGGTTGGCGCGCATGCCGCAGAGATCTTCGCGCTCTCCCCTCAGAAAACCGGGGTATTGGCTTTCGACAATGAATACACTGCTTTGCAGTTTGTGCTCCGGCGACGAGGTGAGAGCGAAAATCAGCGCCACGTCGCAGACCCCGCCGTTGGTCACAAAGATTTTCGTCCCGTTCAAAATGTAGTTCGATCCCTGTTTGACGGCGGTGGTTTCCACGCTTCCCGCATCGGAGCCCGCATTGGCCTCCGTCAGACTGAACGCACCGATCGCGTTTCCCGAGGCCAGCCGCGGCAGATATTGTTCCTTCTGGCGGGCGTCGGCAAAACGCAGCAAAGGGTAAACCGCCACGCCGTTGTGGACGGTCACGCACAATCCCACCGCCGCGCAAACGCGGGAGAGTTCCTCCACCACGATGGCGGAACTGACCGAATCCAGATCCGCTCCGCCGTATTCTTTCGGCGTCTGAAGACCGAAGTAGTTCAGTTCCCTCATTTTCGCGATGACCTCGCGGGGGAAAATTCTCTGCTGATCGATTTCGGCGGCCATGGGCGCCAGCTCCGCTTCGGCGAAACTGCGCGTGGAGGCGCGGATCAGTTTATGCTTCATGCAAGGATTGTATTGCAAAATTTCTCTCCCGGAAAAAACTCCAGAATATTTGAAGTCTCTCTTATAAATTAAACCCTTGACTGTCAAGGTGAATACTGCCTTCCCCTCCCGGTCGGAAAATAATGTTTGACATCCGGCGGCACTTTTCATATGGTCTTGCCGACTCATATCTTGTTCTTATCTTCAGTCTGTTTTTCTCGTCATTCATCGAGACTCGTTCAGAATCAGGCAATAAGGACAGTTCGACATATCCCACTCTCGCAAGAGAGTGTTTACATAGAGGAGCTACGGGTAGGCAAAGGTAGCCATAACCCAATCTGTGCAAAAGAGCGATTCGGCTCTTTTCAACACAAGGAGGTCATTATGACAAGAATAAACCTATTAGTAGCAAGAGCTGTGCTTTTAGGAATCTGCATCTGGTGCGTTTCTTCCGGCAGTGTATGGGCGGAAGAAATCAAAATATCGGTAACCGCGTACACGTTGAAGGAGTGTTTCCACAACCAAGGCGTAACCGCTTCCGGAGAACCCGTCAGACACGGCATCGCGGCCGTCTCGCGGGATCTGGAACGAAACGGTTTGGCCTTAGGGACCAAAATTCAAATCGGCGATATGGGGACTTTCGTCATCAAAGACCGGATGAATCGCAAGAAAAAGGGAAACATCGACATTTACATGACAAGCTACAAAGACGCGTTACAATTTGGAAAACGGAAATACACATTGGTTCGAAAGCCGAAAGCGTCCGCGCTTCCGGAGAATCATAAGCAGTATGTCCTGGTTTTGAATTAAAAGCGTCCGTCACGGCACGAGGCCGTTCGGGGGTATGTGCTCCTCACCCCCGAACGGCCCTTTTTTTTAAAGGGGACGGTTCCATTTTTCATTGACCGGCCGACCGGCAACCGATAGAATGCTCTCCAATGATTCCTTCTCCGGAGGTCGTCCCTATGCGCAAAATCTTTGTCCTGGCTTTCATGGCCGCAAGTCTTGTTGTCGCCGCAGGCCGGATCGCCGACGCCCGCGATCTTTGCTGCATCGGCAAAACGGAAAAACAGGTCCGCGGCGTCTGTGTAGTCACAAATTTCCAGGAAGGCCGCATCTGCATTGAAGAAATCCAGAAGGACGAGACCCCCAAATCCTGCTGGGGCGTGTCCGGCTGCTACCAGCTCAAGGACCTGGGCAACGCCAAAATCGGCGACCATGTCATCGTGACGGGCTGGCGGGCCGGCGACATGAAATGCTACCAAGGTCCGAATTGCGGCAAGGTCATCGTCTTTCAACCCTGATCCCGTCCAATTGTAAGTTTTATATTCGGCTGATTGCAAGTTTGCCTTCGTCTAATCGTAAGGCAGAAAAATCAAACGGCCATTCCTCCATTACTAACCGCCGCCGGTTTTTTGATTTCGCTTATGCCTTTTTTACTTTTTTAAAATCAAGCAAATAGCGGTATTTGTTGTCCCGACAATTTTCGCCCTCTTCGTTGGTTTAATAATATGTATATTTGATGATCAAAAGTCAACATTAATGAACATATTTAAACTATTTCTTGACAATGGTTTAATTTTTTGATTTTTTGATGACTATGGATACGAAAAACAAAACAAAAATAAACCGTTTGATCAGCCAGTGGACTGCCGGTACTTCCGGGGCCACGTCCTATCTTGTCGCTTCCGGATTCAGTCGGGATCTGCTCGTAAAATATAAGAATAGCGGCTGGCTGGAATCGTTTGGCCGGGGTGCCTACATACGTTCCGGCGACAAGGTGGAATGGCCGGGTGCTCTTTATACCCTTCAGAATCAGCTCTCTCTTTCTGTTCATGCGGGAGGGAAAACGGCCCTTCAATTGAAAGGATATGCCCATTACCTGCCGGCAAGACAGCATAAAGTATTTCTTTACGGTCCTCGTGGATTGAAATTGCCCTCCTGGTTCAAGGAAGATCGTTTCGGCGTCAAGTTTATTGTAACGCGGACGAATCTTTTTCCCCCAGATTGTCGGGAGGGATTTACTGATTTCAGGGAACGTGATTTTTCGCTCAGGATATCGGCGCCGGAACGGGCTGTCATGGAAATGCTTCATCTGGTGCCCAAGGAAGTCGGATTCGACGAGGCCCAATTAATCATGGAAAACCTGGTTGCCCTTCGAACCGATGTTGTCCAGCGGTTGCTGGAAGCATGCCGATCCATAAAGGTGAAAAGGCTTTTCCTTTATATGGCGGAGAAGAAGGACCGCACCTGGTTATCGAAAGTCGATTTCTCGAAAGTCGATCTCGGAAAAGGGAAGCGAATGATCGTGCCGCATGGCCGGTTTGATGCGAAATATCAGATAACCGTTCCCGCAACTCGTGAAGGGACACCTTCATGATCGATAGCGTTTACTTCAAACAAGCCGAATTGCTCCTGCGGATACTTCCATTGATCGACAGAGAATCGGCATTCGCCATTAAAGGCGGGACGGCGATCAATTTTTTTGCCAGGGATCTTCCCCGCATCTCCGTAGATATTGACCTCGTTTATCTTCCCGTTGGTGAGAGGGATGAATCCCTCCTGGAGATAAGCGCTGCTCTTGTAAGGGTATCTAAGAACATCGAAAACAGGATTCCAGGAACGAAGGTCACTCCCCGGAAAACCAGAGGGTCCGAGTTACTGAGCGGATTGTTTGTGCAGAGGCAGGATACGATCGTCAAAATCGAACCGAATCCGGTCATACGAGGATCTGTATATCCGCCTGCGAGAAGACTTATCTCTCACAAAGCCATCGATCTTTTTGAGATCTCTGTAGAGAGTCAAATCTTATCTGATGATGAATTATATGCCGGAAAAATCTGTGCCGCCCTGGATCGCCAGCATCCGCGGGACCTCTTCGATATCATGATGCTTCTCAAATATGGCAACTTCAGCACCGCCATGCGAAGGGCGTTTGTCGTTTACCTGGTCAGCCATGATCGGCCCATAATCGAGATTCTCAATCCGGGATTTGTTGATATCAGGTCTGTCTTTGAAACTGAATTTCAAGGCATGACTTTGGAAGAGGTTAGCTGCGAAGACCTGGAAAAGACCAGAGAGCAACTGGTTTCCAAGATCTCAGATGGCTTGACTGTCGCGGAAAAACAATTCATTGTCTCCGTGAAAGAAGGGACACCCCGTTGGGAATTGATCGATGTTGAAGGGATTGAGAACCTGCCGGCAGTCAAATGGAAGCTCTTGAATATCGGTCGCATGAGCCCGTCAAAACACAAAAAGGCTGTTCACAAACTGAGAGATTATCTGGGGGTATAGCTTGCTGTTTTATGGGCTTATTGCTTTCCGGAAAATAGTTTTCGCAAATAAGGCCATCGAAAAGGCCTTTTTGAAAAAAAGTTGATCCCGTAGATTGTTTAGTTGTTTCGATGAGGTATCATTATCCCTGCCGGCAAGCGGTCATTTCAGCCAACATGACCTTTTCAACAAAGGCTGAAAGTTAGAAAACCAGTGAAACGGGATGGAACCGGTGCGGCGAATAGCGGCCATTTCTGCCGCAAAAAATGCGGAGATTCTTCTTGATTATGCGGTGAATAAGCGGCATAATACCTCGCAAAGAAACAACCGGGAATCATGAACTACCTCTACGACAAAAAAGACTGGCCCAGAATGACCTGGGACCACGAACGGCTGGCAGGGCAGCTTGCCGGCGTTCGTCATCGGCAGGGCCGGCTCATCGGCCGCATGGAAGGTCTGGGCTTTTCGCTCCGCAACGAGGCAGTCCTGCAGACCCTGACCGAGGATGTCCTGAAATCCAACGAAATCGAAGGAGAAAAGCTGGACAGAGATCAGGTGCGGTCGTCCATCGCCCGCAGGCTGGGTCTTGACATCGGCGGACTGGTGACGGTGGACCGGCATGTCGAGGGCGTTGTTGAGATGATGCTCGACGCCACCGGAAATTATGCCGATCCGTTGACCGAAGAGCGTCTTTTTGCCTGGCATGCGGCATTGTTTCCCACCGGCCGCAGCGGGATGACCAGAATCGCGGTCGGGCGCTGGCGCGACAAGCAATCCGATCCCATGCAGGTGGTGTCCGGGCCGATCGGCCGGGAGAAGGTTCATTATCAAGCCCCTGAGGCCAAACGCATTCCCGGAGAGATGCATGCCTTCCTGAAGCGGTTGAACGGCCCCCAATCCATTGATCCGGTTCTGACGGCAGGGCTGGCGCATCTCTGGTTTGTGACGATTCATCCTTTCGAGGACGGCAACGGCAGGATTGCCCGGGCGATTGCCGATATGGCCCTTGCTCGTTCGGAAAACAGTTCGCAGCGGTTTTACAGCATGTCGGGGCAGATCCGCATGGAGCGAGACGCCTACTACGATATGCTGGAGAAAACCCAGAAAGGCGGCCTGGACATCACGCTTTGGCAGGATTGGTTTCTGGGCTGTCTGGATCGCGCCATCGAAGGCTCGGCGCAGATTCTGGCCGGCATCTTCCGCAAGGCCCGTTTCTGGGAGGCTCACGGCCGGAAGCCCTTTAATGACCGTCAGCGGGCGATCATCAACCGGCTGTTCGACGACTTTGAAGGCAAGCTTACGTCCTCCAAATGGGCTAAACTGGCAAAATGCTCGCAGGATACCGCCCTGCGGGACATTGACGATCTGGTGAAGCGGGGTGTTTTGGTGAAAGAACCGGGCGGAGGGCGCAGCACGAGTTACTCCCTGGCAGCGATCTGATATTGATCTCTTCGACCACAAGCGCCGCTGCATCGCCCAGATCAGGAAAGCCGTCGCACGAAGAATCGCTGTCGAAACGGGAGAACTGGAAACCCTGATCTTCACGAGACCGAAGGTAGGGTACATGCTGAACGTGAGGAAGGAGGATGCACTGATTCTTGTCGCATAATAATGCAAATACCGAGAGAGCATTTGCATTCCACAGGATATTGGCATAAAACAGCCACCATGTTTTATGGATCAATTCCGCACGAGGTGAAAATGGACCACATCAAGAAATTTCAAGAGCTTCTCACAGAACTTTTTCAATTCGACGCCGCGGATCTGGACTTCGGCATCTACCGCATCATGAATTACAAGCGCGGTGTGATCGAGCGTTTTATCCGAGAAGATTTACCCAGGTCCATATCCGAAGAACTGGCGCAGGGTTCGCTGGCGGGGCAGATTCAGGCAGCCAAAGAGCTGGAAGCCGCCAAAAAGAAGGTGTTGGAGATATTTGACGACGCCCTTGACGCGGCGGGCAATTTGATAAAGTACCACGACACGAAGCCCGGCAAAGAGTATCTGGCCGCCCTGGAAAAAGCAAAATCCGCCAAAGGCCGCGAGGCGCTGGAAGCCGCCATCTACAATCACCTGTACGCCTTCTTCACCCGTTACTGGCAGGACGGCGACTTTATCTCCAAGCGCCGCTACTCCAAACGCGAACGCTACGCCATCCCTTACAACGGCGAGGAAGTGACGCTCTACTGGGCCAACCACGACCAGTACTATATCAAGACCGGCGAGAACTTTACCGACTACACCTGGAAAGCGCCAAACGGCGTGACCGTCCATTTCAAGCTGACCGCCGCCGATGTAGAGCAGAATAACGTCAAGGGCGACAAGCGCTTCTTTCTGCCGTGTCTGGATGAGATTGCCTGGGATGAATCCGCCAAGATCCTGACCATTCCCTTTGAATTCCGCCCACTCAATGGACAGGAAGCCATCACCTACGGCGGAAAGAACCAGCAGGAAGCGATCATCGCCAAGGCCGTGGAAAACATCCCCAAACACCGCATTGTGAAAACCGCGTCATTGGCCTTGGCCGCTCTCGAAGCCGTAAAGCGTCGCACCGGGGACGGCGAAAGCGTCACTCACCTGGAGCATCACCTGCGCCAGTACACCCGGCGCAACACCAGCGACTTTTTCATCCACAAGGACCTGAAAGGGTTTCTCTCGCGCGAGCTGGACTTTTACCTGAAAAACGAGGTGTTCAACCTGGAGGAGATGGAAGCCGCAGGCGTTGGACTGTCCGAGGGCTGGTTCCAAATGATGCGGCTCATCAAGAAGGTGGGCGGCCACATCATCGAGTTTCTGGCGCAGATCGAAGAGTTCCAGAAGATGCTCTGGGAGAAACGCAAATTCATCACAGAGACCTTTTACTGCATCACCGTGGGCCCTATCCCGGAGGAGTTTTACCCCGAGATTGCCGCCTGCGAGGCGCAGTGGGCGGAGTGGAAAGCTCTGTTTTCTATTGATGAGGGAAAAAGCGTCAAGAACAGGAAAGACCGACGCATAGAGGTTTTGAAAGCCCACCCCACGCTGGTGCTGGACACGCGCCACTATTCACCGGACCCTTCGACGGGCGCAGGGCAGAGCTTTACCGATCGCTTGCTGGCAAGCTTCGACGATCTGGACGAAGCCATTGACGGTCTGCTGGTGCACGGCGAAAACTGGCAGGTGCTGAATCTGCTGATTGAGAAGTATCGGGAGCAGGTGAAATGTGTTTACATCGATCCGCCGTACAACACGGATGCATCCGCCATACTGTATAAAAATGATTATAAAAACTCTTCTTGGTTAGCCTTGATGTATAACAGATTAAATGCAGCAAGAATGATGCTTGATTCAAGCGGCATACTCTGTGCGGCAATCGATGACGAAGAAGCTTCAGAATTAAAACATATGCTGTCGACGATTTTTGCAAGAGAATTGGGGATAGTTGCTGTTCGATCTAATCCGGCGGGTCGTAAAACAAAAGGAAAGTTTGCACCAGCACATGAATATGCGATGTTTCATGGTATGTCTTCTGAATCCATACCCATGAGTCTGGATCTTACAGAAAAAAGGCTTGCACGTTATCCACATCAAGACGAACTAGGAAGATATGCGTGGGCTAATTTTATCCGGTCTGGTTCTGGAGATAAAAGGGAAGACAGACCAACTATGTTTTATCCTATTTATGTTAGCAGCGATAATAAAATTAGAATACCAAAAATGGAATATGACGACGAAAAACAAGAATACTCCATTCTAGAAGAACCGAAGGCAACTGAATCAGTTGTTTATCCAATCTTAAAAAATGGTCCATCTGTGGTTGAGAAAAGGTGGCATAGGGGCCATGAACGTGTGATGAAGGAACTATATGAATATTTAGTGAGGAGAACGACTGAGGGAATTAGTATAGACTTCAAGGCGAGAATGGATGAAGATTCCTTACCTACAACTTGGTGGGATGCTAAGGAATACGCTTCTGCAAACTACGGGGCTGCGGAACTCAAAGCGTTATTCGGGGAGAAGAACTTTGATTTTGCCAAATCTTGCAGTTTGGTTAGAGACTGCATACTTGCGTCTGGTGGAAGATTATCTCAATCCCTAATATTAGATTTCTTCGCCGGTTCCGGCACGTCTGGCCACGCAGTGATTAATCTCAACCGAGAGGACGGCGGACGGCGCAAGTTCATTCTGGTGGAGATGGCGCAGTACTTTGATACCGTGCTCCTGCCGCGCATCAAGAAGGTTACTTTCTCTCCAGAGTGGAAGGACGGCAAGCCCAAGCGCATGGCCACCGCCGAGGAAGCCGAACGCAGCCCGCGCATTGTCAAGGTCATCCGGCTGGAATCATACGAAGACGCGCTGAACAACATTGCCTTCGACGAACCTTCCGGCCAGCAGGCCATGCAGTTTGAAGACTACCTGCTGCAGTACATGCTCCGATGGGAAACGCGCAAGAGCGAAACCCTGCTCAACGTGGAGACGCTCGCCAAGCCCTTCTCCTATCAACTGCACATCCATCGCGACGGCGCGACGCGCGCGCAGGCCGTGGACCTGCCCGAAACCTTCGCGTATCTCTTGGGCCTGTACGTCCGGAAGCGACAAGCGCTTAACGACAACGACCGGCGCTACCTGGTCTATCGCGGCACCACCCGCGAGGGGCGCAAGGCGGCCGTCATCTGGCGCGAGACCGAGGGCTGGAAGGAGAAAGACTACAAACGCGATAAGGAGTTCGTGGCCGCGCAGAAACTGACCGAGGGCATGGACGAAGTGTACGTCAATGGCGATTCGTACATCCCCGGCGCGCGGGCGCTGGAGCCGCTCTTCAAAGAACGAATGTTTGCCCCTGTGGAGGTGTGAATCATGAAACCAAACATCGAAATACCAAAAAAACAGATCGACGAATTCTGCCGAAAATGGCTCATCGAGGAGCTTTCCATTTTCGGTTCGGCGCTGCGAGAGGATTTTCGACCCGACAGCGACGTGGACGTGCTGGTCGTTTTTAGTAAAGACGCCAAATGGACTCTGTTTGACGTCATCAACGCCGAACATGAATTGGAACAAATCATCGGTAGAAAGGTGGATCTTGTGGAAAAAAAGGCCCTCCGCAATCCTTTCCGCCGACATCACATTCTGACGAATCGTGAGGTGTTTTATGCAGCCTGAAGAGCGCGACAAGGCCTATCTTTGGGACATGGTTGAATCGGCGCAGTTGATCGTGGAATTCATGAAAGGGCTGACCATGGAGCAGTTTGTCGCCGACAATAAAGAAGCCTTTATCATGCGACTGGCAGTGGAGCGCAAATTGGAAATCTTGGGCGAGGCCGCCAGGCGCATCAGCATTTCGTTCAAACAGGCGCATCCGGAAATTCCCTGGCCCAGTATCATAGGCCTAAGAAACGTAATAAGCCATGAATATGAAAGGGTAGATTACGACTTGATCTATCGTCTCATACAGCAACAACTGCCAACCCTCGTCGATATGCTGGTCCCGCTTATTCCCCCATTGCCGCCGGAGGAACCGTAATGCCGCGCCAAGCAAGATCACAGCGGACTTCGCCTTCAGCGGAATCGAGAAGCGGCATCCAGCAATATGTCAAACTGGAAAACCGCCTTGTCCTATTGGCTTGGATCAACAGCCTTTTAGGATACAAGAAGAACAAAGACCTGCTGGCCGATACCAAAGGCGCCTCCGAGGGTTCCGACGATTCGGGTCGGAGTTACCTCTGTCACCATTTGATCGGCCGCGGCAGTCAGGTCAAGATTCCCTTCGAGGACCTTGAACGCTATGATGAGAACATCCGCGCTCACCTCGCGGCCATTAACCGCGGCCGCACCGAGCCGATTACCCTGCGTTATTTTCAGTATCTGGCCGTGCTCTACACGGAAATTGTCCTGGACCGCTATTTTAACCGTCGCCCCCAACTGCTGGCCGATCTGAATGCCTTCGTGCGCGAACGCAACGCCGCGAAAGCGCCGGGCGAGCCGCCCGACGAGGCGTTTGCCGAATCCGATCTGACCAAACTGGCCTGCTGGATGGCTACCGGCAGCGGCAAGACCCTGATCCTGCATTTCAACTACCGTCAGTTTCTTCACTATAACACCGAAACGCCGGACAACATCCTGCTCATCACACCCAACGAGGGTCTGAGCGAACAGCATCTCACCGAATTGGCCGCTTCCGGCATACCGGCCCGGCGCTTTGACCTGAATCACAGCGGTCTCTTTACGGGCGGCAAAAATGCCGTGCAGGTCATCGAAATCACCAAACTGGTGGAGGAAAAGCGCGGAGGCGGGGTCACCGTTCCCGTGGAGGCCTTTGAGGGCCGCAATCTGATCTTTGTGGACGAGGGACACAAAGGCGCAGGCGGCGAGGTCTTTCGCAGATACCGCGACGCGCTGGGCGCGACCGGCTTCACCTTTGAGTACAGCGCCACCTTCGGACAGGCATTAAGCGCCGCGCGCAACGACCCGCTCACCGTGGAATACGGCAAGGCTATTCTGTTCGATTACTCCTACCGCTATTTTTACGGCGACGGGTACGGCAAGGAATTTCGCATTCTCAACCTGAAGGAAGACAGTCGCGAGGAGCAAACCGAAATGCTCCTGTTGGGCAATCTGCTTTCGTTCTACGAGCAGCAGCGCATCTTCCAGGAACAGGCCGACGCCTTGCGCCCCTATAACCTGGAGAAGCCATTGTGGGTGTTCGTGGGCAGTACGGTAAACGCCGTTTACAGCGAGAACAAGGAGAAACGCAGCGACGTTTTGACCGTGGCGCGTTTTCTGCACCACGTGCTGGAAAACAAGCGGGGCTGGGTGGTGAAAGGCATTGACAAACTGCTCAAGGGTAAGAGCGGGCTGGCCACGCCGGATGGCATGGACATCTTTGCCGGGAGCTTTGAGGTCCTGCGCGAAACCGGCCTTGCTTCTCAAACCCTTTACGCAGACATTCTCGCACGGCTTTTCCAATCGCCGGGCGGCGGGGGTCTGCATCTGTGCGACATCCGCGGCAGTGCGGGCGAGCTGGGATTGAAGGCCGCCGGCGCCGAGGATTATTTTGGCCTCATTTACATCGGCGACACGTCCGAGTTCAAGAAACTGGTGGAAAACGATAAAGCGGGTATTGTGCTCGAGGAGGACGTCATTGCCGGTTCTTTGTTCGAGGACATCAACCGGCCCGATTCAAGGGTCAATATCCTGATCGGTGCGAAGAAATTCATGGAGGGATGGAATTCGTGGCGCGTCTCCAACATGGGCTTGCTGAATATCGGCAAGAAGGAAGGTTCGCAGATCATTCAACTCTTTGGCCGCGGTGTGCGGCTGCGCGGCAAAGGGCACTCGCTCAAACGCAGTGCGGCGATAGAAGGAACACATCCGCCGCGTGTGCGTTCGCTGGAGACGCTGAACATATTTGCCGTGCGCGCCAACTACATGGCGCAGTTCCGTGACTACCTGGAACGCGAAGGGGTGGAGACCGAGGAAACGATTCCTCTGCCGCTTTTTATTTGGGCCAACGAGCAATTTCTGAAACGTGGGCTGGTCGTGCCGCGACCGGAAGAGGGGCGTGATTTTGCCAAAGAGACCGACCTTCTGCTTGAAGCTGATACGGCCGTGCGAGTGCTTGTGGATATGTCGGTCAAGGTGCAGGCCATGGAAAGCAGTGCTGTGGGGATACAGACGGCGGAGGTCCGCGCCGGCGCCGGGCGAACCATTCCACCCGAAAGCCTCGCGTTAGTGGATTGGGAGCGGGCCTATCTCGATTTGCTGGCGCACAAAGAACGCAAAGGATTGAAAAACTATGTGATTCGCCCTGAGGCGCCGAGAATGATTATTGAGAAGGTGAACTACACCTTGGTGGCGGATGAATCCGTCGTCACGCCGCGCTCGTTTGTCGAACGCTCCTTGCTTCAAGAAGCCGTAACCCGCATTTTGCGTAAATATGCGGATAACTTCTACCGGAACAGGCGCGAGAAATGGGAAAGCCGGAATCTGGTGTACAAAACCCTCGACAAAAGCGATCCGAACCTAACCTTCAACCGCGACGTGGTACGCGAGCACTCAGAGGGAACCTACGTTGTCAAAGTGCGTAAGTCCGATAAGGAACTGATCGCAGCCATAGAAAAACTCGGCGAAGATGTGGACATCCTGCGCAAGCAGGAAACGAATGAACTGCCGCGAATCTATTTTGACCGGCACCTGTATCTGCCGCTCCTGTTTGAAAAAAACGACAATGTTCACACTGTCCCGCCGGGGCTGAAAAAGAGTGAAGCGCAATTTGTGCGAGATTTAAAGACCTACTGGACGGCAGAAAAGGATAAATCACTGGCCGGGAAAGAGGTATTTCTGCTTCGCAACCTGAGCCGCGGCAGCGGTGTCGGTTTCTTTGAAGAGAGCGGATTTTATCCCGACTTTATCCTGTGGGTGGTCGATGGCAAAAAGAACCAGCGGATTGTCTTTATAGAACCGCACGGCATGATCCATGCCAAAGCCTACATTCATGACGAAAAAGCGCGACTTCACGAACGACTTCCGGAGCTGGCAAAGGAAATGGGGCTGCGAAGCAAGAGGAAGAACATCATGATTGATTCGTTCATCATTTCCGCCACGCCGTACGACGATTTGTATAAACGTTACGACGACGGCACCTGGAACAGGGAGAAATTTGCCGAGAAGCATATTCTGTTTCAGGAGAAGAAAGAGGATTACGATTATTTGCAGATTCTTTTTAAGTCTATGAAATGATGATTTTGCCGATCTTCTGAGTAACTTCACGGCAAGTTACTCCTCGACAAAGCTCCACCCGAGTGGAGTGATCCGCTATTTTGAATGTCAACCCAAATGGTTGACGTTTGGTGCTTAAACGGGTAAAAACACTACCCATAGCACTTCAAAACGTCAACTCAACTCACCGCAAATTTTCGTAGTATGGATTATTTGCAAATAGGGACGAAAAGCGGTCTCTTTTGCAAACGAAACATACTGCAACGCCCAGGCTGACGATCTGAGATCTCAGGCGCTCTTCATCCGGCGCTGATGCGCTTCCATGTAGCGGCGGAGGGCGGCATTGATGCTGCTCTGATAGCCCCCGCAAAGAAATCTTCATCGAGCTCGGGCGCATCGGAAAGGTCGATGTCCCGGTCCTTCATGGCCTTAATCTTTGCCCAGTCTGTTTTCGATTGCTTTTTCATATCTTGCGCACGTCCCTCATATAATCGGGACATACAGGGTAGGCAACGAACTTAATGAAACCTATGCGATATTAACCTCTAACCGTTTTCCGAGCGCTTTGGCAACCCGATCCAAGGTGGACAGTTTAATGTCTTCCGCGTGGTTTTCGATTCTTGAAATCGCCGTCTTTTGGGTTTTGAGACGAAGGGCCAATTCCTCCTGAGTTAATCCCGCGGCTTCTCGAGCCTGGCGCAGGACAACCCCGATCTTGAATTGCTCGTAGCCTTCCTCGAAACCTTCCGCAAATGCCTTATCCGTTTTTTTTCGTTTCGCCATATATTTTTTCAGATCACTCATCTCTTTAATCCTTTACGATTCAAATAATCACGCCGATAGGTTTCAGCTCTTTCTATTTCCTGTCTGGGTGTTTTCATGTCCTTTTTCTGGAAGCCGTGGGTCAGTATGATTACTGAACGACTGTCAAAGAAACACAATATCCGATAAATATTGGAAGCATGTTGGATTCTGCATTCCCATATATCCTACGTGCCGATCAGCTTCTTGAAATAGATGACCGGCACCATCTCCAGGTCCTCCAGCAGACGGAGCACCCAAACCACTTTTTGTGCCGCCTTGCCGGGCAACTCATCGAGAAAATCCTGAACGGGACATTTGCCGTCCACTGTTGCGTAGAAGACGATCGTTCGGTTCACGGCTGCATGTTAACCCACATGTTAACTTCTGTCAAGATGATCTTTGCAGGCGATCTTGACGATAATCTTTTCATGGAGACTTACTGTTATTTTTTCATGTTCCCAATAGCCCGAAATATTTCCTGACTGATGATACCGCATGGATTGCTTGGTGTTATCCGGGGAGAGAAGCTCTCGCGCGCCTGCCTGCAAGTGAATTTTTGATTTTGAATGGCAGAGAATACGGATGCATGATATAAGTCTCCAAAACCCTTGAATGATTGACCGCCTTGTGAAACGAGGGAATTTGTATGCTCATGCAGGATCGCTCTGCCCCGGAATCGATATCGCTGCTGCTAAAGCCCGCATCCGGCCTGTGCAACCTGGCCTGCGACTATTGCTTTTACCGGCGGACGAAAGCGCTTTATCCCGGAAACGAAACCAAGATGACCCGCAAAATTCTGGAGACGGTCATTCGAAAAACCCTGTCCGTCGATGCCCTCTTCAACAGTTTCTGCTGGCAGGGAGGTGAACCGCTCCTGATGGGGATTGATTTTTTCCGGGATGTCGTGGCCTTTCAAAAAAAACACGCCCGGCCCGGTCAGATCATTGAAAATTCCCTGCAAACCAACGGCCTGCTGCTCGACGCCGCATGGTGCGAGTTTCTCCGCAAAGAAAACTTTCTGGTCGGCGTCAGTCTCGACGGCCCGCCGGAGATTCACAACGTTTACCGGAAAGACTACGCCGGGCGCGGCAGCTTTGACGGCGTCATGCGGGGCATCGGGCTGATGCAGCAGCATGAAGTCTCTTTCAATATCCTGTGCATGCTCACCGATCAAAATATACGATCGCCTCTGGAATTGTATGATTTTTTCTTAAGCAAGGGTTTTTCATTTCTTCAATTCATCCATTGTTTTGAAACGAACCCGCAGACGGGCGAGCTGATGCCCTTTGCCGTGCGCGCGGAAGAAACGGGCGAATTCTATATCCGGCTGTTCGACGCATGGTTTGAAAAAAACTTCTATGATGTTTCCATCCGGTTTTTCGAAGACCTGCTTTTGTATCTTGTGGACGGGGTCAAGGACTCGTGCTGTTATCAGCACGCCTGCTCCAGCTACCTTGTGGTCGAGCACAACGCGGACTGCTATCCCTGCGACTTTTTCGTATCCGGGGAGTGGAAAATCGGCAATCTGTTGGAAAGCCGGCTTCTGACCCTGATGAACAGCGCCCGGCGGACCGCCTTTGCTCGGCTCAAGTCCGACCGGCCGAAGGAGTGCAAAGACTGCTCCATTGCTTCTTTTTGCATGGGCGACTGCACAAGGTTCAGGTTCCGCGGGGATTCGGGCGATCAAAGGGTCAGTGAATACTGTGCCGCTAATCAAATGGTTTATCGCCATATCGAGCCGCATCTGCCCGAAATCAAAAAACGCGTTGCCGCGTTCCGCAGCGGGCGAAGGGAAGAGCATCTGAAAACCGGTTGACACAAAAAGGGGATTGCTCTTATACTTCCACACGCTTTGAAGGAAATCGAACAGCCGCGATTTGCGGCTTTCGGCGGGAGAAAATAATCTCCATCCTTGACCGTGGATTTTTTAAGGACCGTTCCATGGAGCAAAAGCCTGCATTTCAGCGCATCGTTATTCCCGCAGCGGCGGTTCTTGCGCTGATGATCGTCTCGATCAATCTTTACGATGCAAGCCGCTGGTGGAAGCCTCCGTTCCTTCAAACCTTTTTCATCCATCTTTCGGCGCTGGGCATGTTTGCCGGCATCTGGCTGGGCGCCATGATCGCCAATACGCTGGCCTTCTTCAGGGGCGCAACCTTCGGCGAGCGTCTGCTGGTCTGCCTGGCGACCCCGATCGTCTGGGATGCCAAGGTCCTTTCCGATTTCATCGGGATCTTCTCCGGCGCGGAAGTATTTTACGTCTGCTTCCATGCCGTCCTGATGGGCCCGATTTTTGTCGCGCTTTTGTGCATGGGCATCTCCGAAATCTGGTGCAGAATCCTTTACCGCCGGCGCACCGGCGACCGTTCGGTCAAAATCATGGATTTCAAATCGGGACTGGTGCTGATCGTCGGTTTTGTCATGACCTTCCTGCTGCTGTATAACGGCGGCCACAGTTTCTACTATTTGTATATGGACCTGTACTCCAGAATTTTCTTGCATCCGGGAGGCCCGCAATGACCGGCCGGGAAAAAGATTGGTTTTCGAAAGAGCTGTCCCGGCGAGAGGTCCTGAAGATCGCGGGAACCGCGGCGCTTGCGGGAATGATGGGACCGCTCGCGGCCGGGCGGCTCTGGGCAGGCGAGAAAAAACCCAACATCCTTTTTATCCTGACCGACGATCATCGCTACGATGCCTTCAGTTGCATGGGCCATCCCGTGGTGAAAACCCCCAACCTGGACCGCATCGCCAGGGAAGGCGCCCTTTTCCGAAACACCTTCGTGACGACATCGCTTTGCAGCCCGTCGCGCGCAAGTTTTCTCACGGGCCAGTATGCGCACACGCACGGCGTGGTCACAAATCACACCATGTGGAACGACCGGAATGTGACCTTCCTGGAGCTCGTCAAAAAGGCGGGCTACGACACGGCTTTCATCGGCAAATGGCACATGCCGGGCAACCGCCTGCCCCAATTGCGAGGCGTCGATGAATTCATCACTTTCACCAAGGAAGGCGGCCAGGGCGTTTATTACGACTGCCCGCTGATCATCAACGGCATCGAGACGCCGCGGCCGGGCAAGTACATCACCAACGACCTGACGGATTTCGCCCTTCGGTTTATCGAAAAGAAAAGAAAGAACCCCTTTTGCCTGTATCTGTCGCACAAGGCCGTGCATTTCGGCTTCCGCCCTCCGGAGCATCTGAAAACGCTCTATGAGGGGCAGGATCTTCACCTGCCGCCCGAATCGGACACCTGGGCGACGCTCACGAACAATAATATTTTTGTCGGCGCGCCGCTGCCCATGCATATGCTCTACCGCAATTATCTGCGGGTCGTGGCATCCGTTGACGAACAGGTGGGCCGTCTGCTCGGGTTGCTGGAACGGATGGGCGAGCTGGACAACACGGTCATCGTTTATGCGGGCGACAACGGACACCTCTTCGGCGAGCACGGACTCTACGACAAACGCAACGCCTACGAGGAGTCGATGCGAATTCCTCTCTTGATCCGTTATCCGAAACTGGTCGGACGGACCGGCCCAAGAGATCAGATGGTCCTGAACATTGACCTTGCGCCGACGCTTCTGGAGATCATCGGCGCGGAAATTCCGTCTTTCATGCAGGGCCGGAGCATGGCTCCCTTTTTAAAGAATCCTTCCCTTGAAGGACGGGACGCTTTCCTTTATGAACATTTTCCGGTCTTCCCGATCCCGATTCCCGGCATCACGGCCGTCCGGACAAAGGACTTCAAATACATCCGCTATCAAAAAGGCACCTGGCGCGATCAGCTCTTCGATCTTCGCAATGATCCTCGGGAGCTTCACAATATCATCGGCACGAAAGCCGGGAAAGAGGCGCTGCCGGATTTGCAAAAGAGACTGGAACAGCTCAAAGAAGAAACCGGTTACCGATTTTTCACGCACGGCTAGGTGCATTACGGAAATGGCCGTGAACACTACTTATTGTGTTATTATTCATGACAACCACTATATATTGATTATTTCCTTGATTTTTTATTATTATATGGTA
>Ga0255342_1002041_pt1 | contig 26329 bp, 18 predicted proteins | sample wastewater_treat_3_FD_192416 | JGI IMG/M metagenome (GOLD analysis project Ga0255342, IMG submission 192416) | Wastewater microbial communities from Lulu Island WWTP, Vancouver, Canada - plant14 | ecosystem: Engineered > WWTP > Wastewater > Unclassified | place: Canada: Vancouver, British...
TTCCGCAGAAGCGCCGCGATGCGCGCGTGTGCGTACTGCACGTAGTAGACAGGGTTCTCCTCGGACTGGCTCTTCGCCAGTTCCAGGTCGAAGTCGAGCTGGCTGTCGTGGCTGCGCATCAGCAGGAAGTATCGCGCCGCGTCCTTGCCCACCTCCTGCACCAGCTCCGACAGCGAGATCACGTCGCCCGCGCGCTTCGACATCATCACGACCTCGCCGCTCGACATCAGCCGAACAGCCTGGTAGATGAGAATGTCCACGTCCCCGGCCCTGTACCCGAGCGCCGCGACAGCCGCCTTCGTCCGGGCGATGTAGCCGTGATGATCCGGGCCCCACACATTGATCAGCTTGTTGAACCCGCGCTCGAACTTGTCCGCGTGATACGCCGCATCAGCCGCAATGTAGGTCGGGCTGCCGTTCGAACGCACCAGCGCCCTGTCCTTGTCGTCCCCGAAGTTCGTGCTGCGCAGCCACACCGCGCCGTCCTTCTCGTACGTGAAGCCGCGCTCGTCCAGCTTCGCGACCGCCTCGCGCACCTTGCCCGAATCGTGCAGCGAGCGCTCGCTGAACCAGCAGTCGAACACGATCCCGAACTCCTCGAGGTCGGCCTTTTGCTGCGCGATCATCGCGTCCTCGGCCATCCGGGTGAAGAGGGTCAGCCGCTCCTCGGCGTCCATCGAAACGTACGTATCACCGTGCTGTGCGATGATGTCCTTCGCGATCTGATTGACGTACGTGCCCTGATAGCCGTCCTCCGGCATCTCGATGGACTGGCCGAGCTCCTGAAGATAGCGCACGACGAGCGACTTGCCGAAGTTGATCATCTGCGTGGAGTTCGCCGCGTCGTTAATGTAATACTCGCGCGCCACCTGCGCGCCCGTCAACTCGTACAGCCGCGCCAGAGTGTCGCCGATTGCCCCGCCGCGGCCGCTCGCCACGGTGATCGGGCCGTTCGGGTTGGCGCTGACGAACTCCAGAAGCACCTTCGTGCCCGCGCCCGCGTCGCTCCGGCCGTAGCGGTCGCCTTCCCCGGCAATCTTGAGGATCACATCGTGCAGCCACCCCGGCTTGAGGTAGAAGTTGATGAAGCCGGGCCCCGCGACCTCCATCCGGTCTATGAGCCCGTCACCCACTCCTATGCTGGCGACAATGCACTCGGCGATCTTGCGCGGAGGCAGGTTCGCCTCGCGCGCCAGCGCCATCGCCACATTCGACGAAAAATCGCCATGCTCCCGGTTGCGTGGGACTTCGATCTCAACCTCGGGAGTCCCCGAAAAACTCAGCTCGCCCCTGTCTCGGGCGGCTTCCAGCGCCTGCTGGATTGCCTGCACAACTCGCTCTTTAGCCAACTCGAACGATTCCCTTCAAGCCGATAGCCTCTCTTCCCCCCGTCGCTTTCCTCACGCTCTCAAAGAAGCGGTATGCTGATGCCGAGCGCCCAGATCAGCGCCTGCGTCACCAGCATCGTCAGCGCAAGGCCCATGCCGATCTGCACGAAGCCGAGATTCCAGAACCTCCGCCCGGCCGGACGGGCCCCGAGCACCTCTTCGCGGTAGCGTGCCAGCAGTTCTTGCCCTGCCCTGATCCCGCTTTCGATCTGCCTGTCGCTGGGGCGCCGCGTCGTAACATGCGTCTGCAGCCACGCGCCGATAGACCGCCACGCGAGAAGAACGACTATTATAGCAAGGAATACCGCCACCGGGCTTGGAAAGGCCGTCGTCAGCACCACGAATACGCTTGCCGCCGCTGCAAGATTCGTCCCGCAGCGCGGATGAACGCGGGGCATCCGCCGCACGGTCGCCATATCCAGCGGCTCCCCGCGCTCGATTGCGTTCACGGTCTGATGCTCGGCGGCGTGATAGCCCGCCACCCGCGAATACCTGATTCCGAGCAGAAGCACCAGAATCGGCAGCGCCATCGAAGCGTAGTTGACCAGGTCGAGCGGCGTCATCGCGGGCGAAGGCGTCGAAAGGAGCGCCGCGTAGAGCGGCTGTCCCAGCCAGCGCTGAATAAGCCAGCTTGCGCCGACGAACAGCAGAACCCCGGCGATCTGCAGCAGCCCGAACATGACCCCGAGCAGCACGAGCGCCGCGTCGCTCACTCCGCCCCGCTGCGAGCCGCAGGTCAGATGCACGCCGAGCGGGGTGGCGAGTCCTCCCACCGCGGCGGGCCTGAGAGCGTTCGTCAGAGCCGCAATAACATCCGAGCGCACCAGATAGCCGCCGTACGTGCCCCGCGAGTCCGAAACGGGCAGCACGTCTGCCCCTGTCTCCTCGAACAGCCGGGCGGCCTCGGCAATCGTCGCTTCCGGGCCGATGAACGCCGGGACGGGCCGCACGGCGCCGCTGATATCGGGCACGCGCCCCGCGCCGCTGCTCTCGCCGTCATCCGAACACGCGTTGACAATCTGCAGCAGATCGCGCTCGTGAACGATCCCCGCCACCTGCATTCCCGATATGACCGGCGCGGCGCTGCCGCCCGACGCCCGCAGCAGCGCGATCGCCGCCGATACCGGGTCGGTTGCGAACAGCGGCCGCGTCGTGCGGATCAGCTCCAGTATTCGGTTGTCTCCGGGGCTTGTCATGTTGCCGTCCGCCGGGCTCTGAGTGCCCGGTGTCAAAACTGCTCTGCTGGCATGTCAAAAAAGGTCTGGCAGTTCTGCCGCGCCTTGTGCTAGAATATCCTCTCGCGCGCCCTCGATCGAGGACTCGCGTATTATTTTGCCTGCGGGGATGGCCGTCCGAGGCCGCAAAAGGCCCGCAATGAAAGGTAGCCACATGGCAGTTTCCTGCGCAATTTGCGGTAAGGGCTCACAGTTTGGCCAGAACATCCGGCATCAGCACTCCGGGTCATGGGCACTGCGCGCCCCGCGCACAAAGCACCAGTGGAAGCCGAACTTGCAGACCGTTCGCACGGTCGTGGGCGGAACGCCGAAGCGCATCCGCGTCTGCACGAAGTGCATCAAGGCCGGCAAGGTCGCGCGGTCGGTCTAGCCGGAGCGCTCCGGGGCCTCCCCGGCCCTGTCGGCGCTCCGCCAGCCCCACTGCCTCTTCCCGCAAAAACAAGACACCGCCTCATCCGCCGATAGTTTCCCTCCCGCGCGAACGAACGGTGACTGAACCGATTATACAGGTTTCCCCGTCCGCGCGTCACCCGCAGCCGGCCGCGCTCCGACTCACACCCCCCCTTGCCGTTGACACGGTTTTGCGGATATAACTTCTCTGGTTTTTAGCACTCAAGCATTCTGACTGCTAATCGCCCAGCCCGAACGGGCCTGGCAGCCGGATGCATTAACACCAGAGGAGGTCCGCTATGATCAAACCGCTCAGCGACCGGATCGTCGTTCAGGCGAAGTCGGCTGAGGACGTCAGCAAGGGCGGCATTATCCTTCCCGACACGGCAAAAGAGAAGCCGCAGGAGGGGAAGGTGGTCGCCGTGGGGCCGGGCAAACTGCTCGACTCCGGAAAGACCGTGCCGATCGAGGTCAAGGTCGGCGACTCCGTCATCTACTCCAAGTATGGCGGCACGGAAATCAAGCTGGATGGCGAGGAATACGTCATCCTCAGGCAGGACGACATTCTTGCCATCGTTGACGGAAAGAAAGGCAAGTAACCTTGGCTGCAAAAGATCTTAAATTCGATGAAGAGGCGCGTCGCGCCCTCGAGCGCGGCGTCAACACGCTGGCCGACGCGGTTAAGGTGACTCTTGGCCCGCGCGGCCGCAACGTCGTGCTCGAAAAGAAGTTCGGCTCCCCGACCGTCATCAACGACGGCGTCACCATCGCCAAGGAGATCGAGGTCGAGGACGCTTTCGAGAACATGGGCGCTCAGCTTGCCCGTGAGGTCGCTTCCAAGACCAACGATGTCGCCGGCGACGGCACCACCACCGCCACCGTCCTGGCCCAGGCTGTCGTGCGCGAAGGCCTCAAGAATGTGGCCGCCGGCGCGAACCCGCAGGCGCTGAAGCGCGGCATTGACAAGGCCGTCGAGGCCGTCGTCGCCGCCATTCAGAAGAGCGCGACGCCCGTTAAGGACAACTCGGCCATCACCCAGGTCGCGTCCATTTCCGCGAACAACGACGAGACCATCGGCAAGCTCATCGCCCAGGCGATGGACAAGGTCGGCAAGGACGGCGTCATCACCGTCGAGGAGTCGAAGGGCACCCAGACCACGCTGGAGCTGGTCGAGGGAATGCAGTTCGACAAGGGCTACATCTCTCCGTACATGGTCACCGATGCCGAGCGCATGGAGGTCGTGTTCGAGGAGCCCTACATCCTCATCTTCGAGAAGAAGATCTCCGCCGTCCAGGACCTGCTCCCGCTGCTCGAGAAGGTCGTCCGCGCCGGACGCCCGCTCCTCATCATTTCCGAAGAGGTCGAGGGTGAGGCTCTGGCGACTCTCGTTGTCAACAAGCTGCGCGGAACCCTGAACGTCGCCGCCGTCAAGGCGCCCGGGTTCGGTGACCGCCGCAAAGAGATGTTGAACGACATCGCCGTCCTCACCGGCGGCCGGTTCATCACCGAGGATCTCGGCGTCAAGCTCGAGAACGTGGACATCCCCGACCTCGGACAGGCGAAGAAGATCATCGCCACCAAGGAAGACACCACGATCATCGAGGGCGCCGGGCAGGCGTCGGCCATCCAGGGCCGTGTCGCGCAGATCAAGCGGCAGATCGAGGAGACCGACTCCGACTACGATCGCGAGAAGCTGCAGGAGCGGCTGGCGAAGCTCTCCGGCGGCGTCGCGGTTGTGCAGGTCGGCGCGGCAACCGAGACCGAACTCAAAGAGAAGAAGCATCGCATCGAGGACGCTCTTTCGGCCACCCGCGCGGCTGTTGAAGAGGGAATCGTCGCCGGCGGCGGCGTGACGCTCATCCAGTGCGCGGCCGTCATTGACAAGCTGAAGCTCCAGGGCGACGAGGCGGTCGGAAGCCAGATCATCAAGCGCGCGCTCGACGAGCCCGCCAAGGTGATCGCCTCCAACGCCGGTCTCGAGGGCTCTGTCGTCGTCGAGCGCCTGAAGAGCGAGAAGCCCGGCGTCGGGCTGAACGCCGCCACGGGCAAGTACGAGGACATGGTCGCGGCCGGAATCGTTGACCCGGCCAAGGTGACCCGCTCTGCCCTGCAGAACGCCGCGTCCATCGCGGGGATGGTGCTCACCACCGAGGCTCTCGTCGCCGAGAAGCCCGAGAAGAAAGAAGCGCCGATGCCCGGCGGAGCGCCCGGAATGGGCGGCATGGGCGGAATGTACTAGAACCGATGCGTCAGGCGCCCCGCGCTCGCGCGGTGAGCCTGCTCCATCTGCTTCCCACAGGGGAGCCGGAACCCTCCGGCTCCCTTTATTTTGCTCTACCCTGCGGGAACGCCTCCGATTCCGCGCGCGTTTACTGACAACAGGAGGCATTACTCATGAGAGCGCCCATTGCGTCTCTTGCCGTGCTGGCTGTTCTGGCTGCCTGCGCGGCTGCATTCACTGCCCGAATCGCCGCGCGAACGGCGGACGCGCAGGTGAGGGTTTCTCCCGCTACCCCGTACGGTCAGCGTGTTGCGAAAGGAACAAGATTGGAGAAGGCGACATTCGGAGCAGGGTGTTTCTGGGGAGTTGAAGCGGCGTTCCGGCGCGTGGAGGGCGTCACCTCAACGCGTGTCGGGTTCATCGGCGGCCGCACCCGCAACCCCTCCTATCACGACGTCTGCGCCGGTGACACCGGCCACGCCGAGGCCGTGGAGATCACCTACGATCCATCCGCAGTCACATACGCCCGGCTTCTGGAGGTGTTCTGGGACGAGCACGACCCCACCACTCTCAACAGGCAGGGTCCCGACATCGGCGATCAGTACCGGTCGGTTATCTTCTATCACACGCCGGAGCAGCGTCAGGCCGCCGAGGACTCGAAGAAGCAGCTCGCCGGGTCAGGCAAATACCGCGGGCCCATCGTCACGGCCATCGAGCCAGCCGGGGAGTTCTGGCAGGCGGAGGACTACCACCAGCAGTATCTCGAGAAGCGCGGGCTCGCGACCTGCCGGACGCGCTGAATATGAATGTGCAAGTTTTTTCCTGAAACTGGTAGTCTTTACAGGTGACAACGGCGCCCGGCTGCTGTATCCTTGTAGTCCGTTATGCAGGGATAGGAGAATGGCCGGCGGACGTCCTCTGGACGTCCGCTGTGTCATTTGGGGCTGATTCGCGCGTCAGGCAGCCCTGGCCGGGGCGCCCCGGGGCATTCGTATTTCACGAGAGCACAAGCCCTTTCGGCGTTCGCCTGAACCCCCTCGACCGCAGCTCCGCCTCCACCGCGGTTCCCGTTATCTCGCGCTCGCCCCAGAACTGAACCTCTATCCTCCTGAGCGGCCGCATCGGCCAGGGGCTATCGAGCACGTCCGGCAGCGCGTCCATGCCCGCGATGGCCTCGCTCTCTCCCGCCAGCGGCGTCAGACGCTTCGCCCCGCCTTCCAGCAGCAGCGCCGCCTGCCCCCGCACGAACACGATGGTGTTCGTGGGACGCCTCGTCCACGGCCCCTCGGTCACAATGGCCGGGTCGCACGAGTTCACGGACAGCGGTGGCCCATCGCCCCCCTGCTTCTCGAACCGCCGCAGAGCGTCCGCCGCCTCGTGCAGCGCGAACTGCGCTCCGCCCGAATCCCGCACGAACCAGCCTCGCAGAATCTCGCCCGCCATCTCCATCCGCTCCAGAACGCGATACAGCGAACCCCACCCGATGTCGAAGCTGTCTCTGCGCGCGATGTCACGGGTCACCACTCCGTAGCGGTCCAGCAGAATCCGCGCCATCAGCTCGGTGGCCTCCTCGTCGGGAGGCTCCGGGCCGGCCGTGGGAAGCGCGGACCAGCGGCTGAGCGCTCCCGGTGACAGCGGCGGACGCAGGCGCTTGAGCTGCTGGTAGCGCTGCCGGGGACTTCCATGCGTCCGAGCCGCCGCGTCTCTCACGGCCGCCGTCCTGGCGCCCTTTGCCGCGCGCAAAGCGCCGAAGCTGTCCTGTGTCACCTGTCCCCTCCACACGAGTCCGAGCAGAGCTTCCTCCAACAGCCGCGTATCCCTGCCGCTCGCAACGCCGAGATCAACGAGAAAGCTCGCGCCCCTCTCATGCAGCAGCGTCAGAATCTCCGCTTCCAGCGGCGAAAGAACGTCATCGTCACAGCCTGCGCCGGGCAGAGCGCCCGACAGCGCGCGGGGAAGAAACGCCACATGTCCCGGACGCCCTGTGCCCGGAATGCCGCGCCACACGATCTGCCCGCTCGCAAGCGCGCTGTCCAGCATGGACGGAACATAGGCGTTGATCCTGCGCGCGAACACCTCTGCTTCCCATACCGCAGACGGGGCCGCGAAACCAGCCAGCTTCTCGACCACCCCGCACAGCGCGTCCGGGCCTTCGAGCCGCCTGCCCGGGCTGCGGTTCTGCCAGTCGAAAACGAAGCTCTGGAAAGCCGCCGTGCTGACCGGGCTCGATTCCCGCCTGCGTATCGCCAGCGTAATCCGCCGCGCGGCTTCCAGCATGCCGGACGAAATCCATCCGCCCGCCGCGCGCACAGCCTCGCCGCGCGCCTCCATCTCCCCGTACGCCCGTTCCGCCATGCCCGTTTCCAGGCCGTACCGAAGCGCAAACGATTCGGGAGACGATCCGGGGTTGCAGGCGATGAAATCACCGGCGCGCTCGCGCCAGAAGTCCTCGTGCGCGTCCGGGTTCGCGGCGGCGCTCGTCCACTGGCTCGCCTCCTCCGCCAGAACCCAGCGCTCTTCTCCGCCCAGCGCGACGCGCGCAGCGACGCCCCTCGCTGCGAGGTCGTCCAGCATGGAGGTCGCGCGGTCCGCGCTGGCGGCCGCCGCCTCGGCCGTTGTGACATCTCCCAGCCGCCGCATCACCTCCGCCAGCTCGGCGGGGGTCCGCGCCCGGGTGTGCTCGGCTGTGTGCCGTGCCTCGTCGCGAAGCCGCGCGACCGCTTCGGCGTCAATCCCACGTTCCCCCGCTTCGAGCAGCGCGCCCAGATCGCTGTCCGCCCGGGCGGCGTCGCGGGCCGCCTCTCCGGTGGGGCGATCCCACACATACATGAACTCGCCGACGAAGCTGAACTCCAGCGCCGCCGCGAAGGGCGAGGGCGCCGGCGACGAACTCTCGGCCACCTCCATCGTGCCGGCCTGCACTTCGGCCAGAATCGCCGCCGTCGTGTCGCAGTCCAGATAGTCCTGACGGCATTCGCGCGCGGTCTCGGCGACAATCGGAAATCCCGGCGTCGCCCGCGCCACCTGCAGAAGGTCTTTGGCTTTCAGCCTCTGCAGCCAGAGCGGGTTGCGCTTGCCCGGACGCGCTCCCGGCAGCAAGAGCGCGCGGGCGGCGTTCTGCCGGAACCGCAGCCCGAAGAGCGGGCTCTGAAGCAGACCCCGGTCCAGGACCTCGCGGAACCGCTCAGGGGTCAACCTCCGCAGCAGACCCGCTGTGTCCGGGATGTCTTCGGGAAGCCGCACAAGCACGCCGTCGTCAGACGCAGTTGACTCGGGCGCCGCGCCCGTCACCTCCCGCAGCATCTCGACAATCGCAATGCGCAGCGCCTGGTGCACCCGTCCCCCGAACGGGGTGATGACCGCCAGACGCCCCTCGCCGAGCGCGTCGCTGAACCGCTCCACCACCATGCGCCTGCGCGTCGGCAGCGCACCGTGCGACATCTGCCGATCCACCATTCCGGCCAGGTTCCGGGCGGCCTCCCGGGTCACCGGAAGCTCCCCGCGAATCCACTCCTCCAGATCGCCCGCCGCTCTGTGCCGTTCCGCGCCCTCCAGAAACTCCCCGATGTCCCTGCCGAGGCCGGGGCTGCGCCACACCATCTCCCCCCGCCAGAACGGCGCTTTGGCCGGAACCCCGGCTGTCGGGTGAACGAAGATTCGGTCGGCCTCGATGCTCTCGATCCGCCACAGGCTCGTGCCCAGCCGGAATGCCTCGCCCTCCCGCGCCTCCCACACGAACTCCTCGTCCAATTCACCAATGCTCAGCCGGGTGCCCGCAAGATACACAGGGAACTGCCCGGTGTCCGGGATCACCCCTCCGCTGCTGACCACCGTCCGCAGGGTGCCCGGCAGCGGGAGCAGCATTCCGTTCACCCTGTCCAGCGACACGCGCGCGTCGAAGCCTTTGCCCAGCCTCCCCGCCATCATCTCGACCGTTCGCAGGAACGCTTCCTTCGGCAGATTGACGAAGCAGGCCGAGCGCCGCACCGTGTCGTAGATGCTGTCCACCCGTACGGGGCCGTGCACTGTCATGGCGGCGATCTGCTGCAGCACGTCCAGCGGGTTCGCCACCGCGCGGATCTGCTCTACCTTTGCTTCCAGCATGTCCTTTGCGATGACCGCCGACTCCAGAAGGTCCGCCACCGACGTGCAGAGGATCTTGCCGCGGCTGGTCTGGCTGAAGAGATGTCCCGCGCGGCCCACGCGCTGAAGAGCGCTCGAAACTGCCTTCGGCGACTGCACCTGGCAGACGAGGTCCACCGCGCCCATGTCTATGCCCAGCTCCAGCGTGCTCGTCGCCACCGCCGCCCTCAGTTCGCCGCGCTTCAGCCTCTCCTCGGTCTGTCTGCGGCGCGCGGGCGAGATGCTGCCGTGGTGCGGCTCGGCGATCCGCGAGCCCGCCTGCTCGTTCAGGTTCAGCGTCAGCCGCTCCACCGTCCGCCTGTTGTTCGCGAACACGATTGTGGAGCGATGCGACTGGATTTCGCCGAGCAGACTGGCCTCGATGTGCGGCCAGAGTTCGCCCTGCTTCAGGCCGTAGAAGTCCGGCACGGCCGAGGAGACCGACACCTCGATATCGCGCCGCATGCTTGCGTCCACAATCGTGACCGCCCGCTGGCTGCCGTCCGGGCCGTATCCGCCCAGGAACCTCGCCGTCTCTTCGAGCGGGCGCTGCGTCGCCGAAAGGCCGATGCGCACGGGGCTCTGCTTTGCGATCTCTTCGGCGCGCTCCAGCAGCACCGAGAGAAACGCGCCGCGCTTGTTCGGGGCCAGGGCGTGAATCTCGTCCACGACCACCTGCCGCACTTCGCGCAGCATCGTGCGCGCCTGAGAGCAGAGAATCAGGTTCAGCGATTCGGGGGTCGTGATAAGAATCTGCGGCGGACGCCGCGCCATGCGCGCGCGCTCTTTCGAGGGCGTGTCTCCCGTGCGCACCCCGACCGTGATCTCGGGCGGCTCAATCCCGCCGGCCCGAAGCTCCGCCGCAATCCCCTCCAGCGGAACGCGAAGGTTGCGCTCGATGTCGTAGTTCAGCGCCTTCAGCGGCGATATGTAAAGGAGATAGACGCCCTTCTGCTTCTCGCCCGCCAGTCCCGCCCGGACCAGATGATCAATGCCCGCCAGAAAGGCCGCCAGAGTCTTGCCCGAGCCTGTCGGGGCGAAGATGAGGCAGCTTCGGCCGGAGGCGATAACCGGCCATCCCAGCGCCTGGGGCGGGGTGGGGCGCCCGGCCGCGCGCTCGAACCAGCGCCGGACGGCGGGATGAAAGCTGTCTGGAATGCTCTGCGATTCGCTCATGCTCGGCACCGGCTATTGTATCAGAAATCCCGGCGTCGTCCGCCCGTGCGGCAGGTTGCCCCCAAACGCCAATCGTGATACGCTGTTGCTGCGGAAAAAGCATCATCAAAGCAGGAAACGATTACCATTTATGACTGATACCAAACTCGCCGCCCGGAAGCTCCTGTCCGGGAACGAGGCGATTGCCAGGGCCGCCTGGGAGGCGGGGGTGCGCGTCGCTTCCGGCTACCCTGGAACCCCTTCCACCGAGATTCTCGAGAACCTTGCCCGCTACCCCGATGTGTACTGCGAATGGGCTCCCAACGAGAAGGTGAGCCTCGAAGTTGTTGCGGGCGCCAGCTTCGGCGGGGCCAGGGCTCTGGCCACAATGAAGCATGTCGGAGTCAACGTGGCCGCCGACCCGCTCATGACATTTGCCTATACGGGGGTCAACGGGGGCGCGGTCATCGTCAGCGCCGACGACCCCGGAATGCACAGTTCTCAAAACGAGCAGGACAACCGGCATTTCGGCAGGATGGCGTCCATTCCGGTGCTGGAGCCATCGGACAGCCAGGAAGCCTACGAATTCACGCTGCTTGCTTTCGAAATCTCCGAGCGGTTCGACACGCCCGTGATGCTGCGCACCACCACCCGCGTGGCGCACAGTTCGGGCCCGGTCACTATCGGCGAGCGGCAGAACCCCGACCTGCCCGCCTTCCAGAAGAACCCGGGCAAATACGTAATGGTGCCCGCCAACGCGAAGCGCAGGCACTCGAGCGTGCTCGAGCGGGAACGCCTGCTGAAAGCGTTCGCCGAAGAGACTCCGATCAACCGGGTCGAGAAGCGCGGGGCGATGGGAGTTGTCGCCTCCGGCGTCGCCTATCAGCACGTCTGCGAAGCCTTCCCCGAAGCCAGCGTGCTCAAGCTCGGAATGAGCTGGCCGCTTCCGGAACAGAAGATCCGCGAGTTTGCCGGAAGCGTCGAGCGCCTCATCGTCGTCGAAGAACTGGATCCGTTCATCGAGACCGAAATCCGGGCCATGGGCATCGCCTGCGACGGCAAGAATCTGGTTCCGCGCGAGGGCGAACTCGATCCGGTCATAGTGAAGGGCGCCATCGAAGGCTCCGGCCCGCCGCCCGCGCCGCCGTCCGCATTGCCCGGACGCCCGCCGGTGTTGTGCCCGGGGTGCCCGCACCGCGGCGTGTTCTGGCTGCTGAACAGAATGCGGGCCGTCGTGCCGGGCGACATCGGCTGCTACACGCTGGGGGCGCTCCCGCCGCTCGAATCGCTGGATATCTGCATCTCCATGGGCGCTTCTGTCGGCAGCGCCATCGGAATGCAGCGCGCGCGCCGCGAAGACGACACCCGCCCGCAGGTTGCCGTCATCGGAGATTCCACGTTCCTGCACTCCGGCATCAGCGGGCTCATTGATGCGGTCTACAACCAGACTCCCATCACGCTCGTGATCCTCGACAACAGGACGACAGCCATGACCGGGGGACAGGAGCATCCCGGCACGGGCAAGACGCTGATGGGGGCCAGCGCGCCCGAGATAGATCTCCTTCGCCTTTGCGAGGCGGCCGGGGTCGAGTATGCGGTCCGCGTTGATCCGCTGAACCTTCAGGAAACCCGCGCCGCCATCGAGCAGGGCGTGGCCTTCGACGGGCCGGCGGTGATCATCGCCACAAGCCCCTGCGTGCTGCAGGCTCACGTCACAGGCGATGCCATGGCTGTTGACGGCGAAGCCTGCACGGCCTGCCAGCTCTGCTTCAAACTGGGGTGCCCGGCGCTGTCGGCGGACCCTTCGGCCGAAAAGAAGGGCCGCCAGTGCGCGACCATTGACGAGAGCCTGTGCAACGGGTGCCGCATCTGCGAGCAGATGTGCCCGAAGCATGCCGTGGGGGTCAGCAAGTGAGCGTAACAAGCATACGAATCGTCGGGGTCGGGGGACAGGGCATCATTCTGGCCAGCAATCTTCTCAGCGAAGTCGCGCTGGCGGCAGGTTTGGAGGTGAAAAAGGCCGAAGCCCACGGCATGAGCCAGCGGGGCGGAAGCGTAACCTCCGATGTGCGCTTCGGAGATGTCGTCCATTCGCCGATAATCGGCTTGGGAGACGTGGACCTGCTGGTTGCGTTCGAGCGGCTGGAGGCCCTGAGGGCGCTTCCGGCGCTGAAGCCGGGCGCCGCCATCGTGCTAAACCGCCAGTCCATCGCGCCCATGCCCGTGCTCTCGGGAAAGGCGCAGTACCCGGCGGATATCGAGCAGGCGCTGGCCCGCGAGGCAGGCCGGCTCGTCCCCGTGGACGGCCCGCTCATCGCCGACGCGCTCGGCGATCCCCGGGTCATCAACTCGGCGGTACTCGGAGCGCTCTCCACGCTGCTGCCTTTCTCCGATGAGCAGTGGCGGGCCGCCTATGAACAGAGGCTGAAGAAGAAGGGTCTCGAGGTCAACCTCAGGGCCTTTGAGGATGGGAAGAAGCAGGCCGCCGCGGCCTGACGCTGCATCGCAGCCGGCACGGCGCCTCGATCAGGAGTGAGTGGTACATGAAGATCGCTGTCATCATCATCTACATCCTTGGCAATCTCGGCATCGGCTACTGGGCCATGCGCCGGAACAAGAATGTGTCCGACTTCTTCCTTGGCGGCAGAAACATCGGGCCGTGGATGTCCGCCCTTGCTTACGGCACGACGTACTTTTCAGCCGTGCTTTTCGTCGGGTACGCCGGACGCCTGGGGTGGGGCTTCGGCATGGGCGTCATGTGGATCGTCATCGGCAATGTCGTCCTGGGGAGCTTCCTTGCGTGGAGAGTCCTCGGCGCGCCCACCCGCCACATGACCGTCCGCCTTTCCGCGCTCACGATGCCCGAGTTCCTGGAAGCCCGCTACGGCTCCAGCTTCCTCAAGGCGCTCTCGGCCATCGTCATCTTCTGCCTGCTCGTCCCTTACTCGGCCTCGGTGTATATGGGTTTGTCCTATCTTTTCAAGGCAAACTTTAACATGTCCTACACCGTGGCGCTTTCCAGCCTCGCCCTCATGACAGGCTTGTATCTCATCATGGGCGGCTACTTCGCCCTCACCCTCACCGACTTCATCCGTGGCATCATCGAAGTCGCGGGCGTCTTCGTGATGGTGATATTCCTGACGAACATGCACGGCGGACTGCCGGCCGCGGCAGACCGTCTCATGGCGCCGGAGTATATGCCCGCCTTCCAGAAGGCCGCCACGCTCGACAACGGACTGCTCATTCCGGGCTGGCTAACCCTCGCCTGCCTGGTCGTCGTGACGAGCCTGGGCCCCTGGGGCCTGCCGCAGATGGTGCAGAAGTTCTACTCGATCAAGAGCGCATCCGATATCACCCGCACCATGTGGGTGGCCAGCGTCTTCTCGCTGATCATCGCTTTCGGGGCTTACTTCACCGGCGCGCTCACGCATCTGTTCTACGCGACGCCTCCCGCCGAGATCATGGCCGGCGGCAAGCCGGACCTCGACCAGCTTATGCCGTTCTTTCTCGTGACGCAGACCCCGGCCTGGGTGTCGCTCGTGATTCTGCTGCTCATCTTCAGCGCATCCATGTCAAGCCTGTCGTCGCTGGTGCTCGTTGCGTCTTCGGCGATCGTCATTGACCTGCTCGGCGGAAGCAAGCCGGAGGCCAGGAAGAACTCCATGACGCTGATGCGCGTGTTCTGCGCCGTCTTCGTCGCCCTCTCCCTCTATGTCGCCTACTACCGCTTCGACTTCATCATGAACCTGATGGTGATGAGTTGGGGGGCGCTTGCAGGGTCGTTCCTCGCGCCGTTCGTGTACGGACTGTTCTGGCGGCGCGCAACGAAGGCCGCTGCCATCACGAGCTTCCTCGTCGGCCTCACGCTTTCGCTCGGGCTTTCGTTCTATCTCGGCAAGAACGGAGTCCCGATCGCGGGAGCCGTCGCAATGCTTGTGCCGCTCCTCGTGATGCCCATCGTCTCGCTGTTGACTCCCGCTCCGGAGCCCGCCCGCGTGGCGAAGGCCTTCGGATCCGGTGAGGCAGAAGCCTGCGCCGCCGAGCCGGCGCGGGTCTAGACCCGCACCGTTTCGCTGGCTTCCAGAGAAAAAGGCCTCCCGCCGTTGCGGCGGGGGGCCTTTCAGGAATCTGAGTTCGCCGCTGTCCGCGCGGCTAGAATCCGGTAAACAGTTCCAGCAACGTGATGTCGTCCCGGACATCCTCGGCGCCGCAGCCCGGGTCTTCCATGTTGCGCTCATGCTCCAGCTGCAGCCACACGCTCGGACGTAGCGGCTTCACCACCGAGAGAGAAATCTGCCGCTTGTCCCAGGTGTACTGGTTGCTGGTCGGAGCCACGTCCATATCAACCCCGGCGTATCGCGCAAAGAACTTGGGCTTCATCCCCTTGGGCTGGTAGCCTGCCGTTATCTCCCAGCCGCTGTGGTCTATGTCGCTCGTCTCCGCGAGCATATACTGCCCCTGCAGCACGTAGTTGCCCGAAGGCCACACGGCATACACCCCGTAGCGGTCGTGCGTCTTGGACGTATGAGTGTTGCTCTTGAACTCGGCGTTCAGGAAGTCGAGGTCGGACTGGTCGAGGTGCCCGAAGGCTCCGGTAATGCCCAACTTCGCCCCGTTCTTCAGGATGAGCCCGTACTTGCCCTCGATCTGCAGCGTCTCATTGATATCGTGCGGCACATCGCGGTCGGCAAGGTTCTTGACCAGGTTGGTGCCGTCCAGCGTCACGTCGCCGATCGCCCGGTTGCCGATGCGCATCCCGGTCACCACGGCCACGCCCGCCTCGTAGTGCTTGCTGTCCACGAAATACTGGATTCCCTGCGCCCTGTCCTGAGTGAAGGCCTCGGAGAAGATGCCGTAGTTCGTGGTCTTCCGGTTGGGGTAGGACGGTGTGATGGCAAAAGCCATCCTTCGCCCTTTGCCCACGCGCAGAGTCCCCGGGTTCATCTTGATGTCCGTGTAAGCACTCTCAAGGTATATCCGGTAGGGTTCCGCTGGCCCCGCGGCCGGTACAAAGGGGTGATAGTACACCTCAACATACGCCGACAGTTTCGGGTCAATCTGCGCCGCCGCGGAAAGCGATATTCTGTCCGTTCGGAACCGCGTCGGTCCTCCCTGCGGCTGGTAGATCCGGTTCAGTGTGTACCCGTGCCACACAATGTCGGCGGCTTCTACACCGCTGCTGGTGAGGGGCGTGAACCCGCCCGCCAGCGTAGCCAGCACCAGGCCGGCGGCAAGCCCCCATACTGCTCGTTTCAGCACAATCAACTCCTTCCACTTCTCCCGCGGCCCAGGTGGCCGCAGGCCGACTCATCCTCCGTCTGACGCCGCGCCGTAGCGCGCGGTCAGAGCGCCCTCTTGTCGATAACCCTCTTCGCCTTCCCCTGACTCCTCTGTATGGACTTCGGCTCAACGAGTGAGACGATCGGGGTAATCCCGCACCTTGACTGCACCCGCTCGCGCACCTTCTTCTCCAGTGCCACGAGGTGGGCCATGCTGCCCTCGAATATGTCCGGTGTAACTTCCACGCGGACCTCAAGCTGGTCGAGTGCGCCCACCCGCTCGAGCACGAGCTCGTACTGCGGCTCCACGCCCTCGATCTCCAGCAAAACCGCCTCAATCTGAGACGGAAAGACGTTCACCCCGCGGATGATCATCATGTCATCGGTCCGTCCGGTGACTTTCTCCATCCGCCACTGTGTGCGCCCGCACACGCACGGCTCGGTGATCAACCGCGTCAGGTCGTGTGTTCTGTAGCGCAGCAGGGGAATTCCTTCTTTTGTGATGGTCGTCAGCACCAGTTCGCCCGTGTAACCGGGCGGAAGAACCTCCTCCGTCTCCGGATTGACGATCTCCGGATAGAAGTGATCCTCGTTGATGTGCATTCCGCACTTCGCGAGGCATTCCCCCGAAACCCCCGGCCCCATCACCTCCGACAGCCCGTAGTTGTCGGTGGCCAGAATCTGCAGCTTCGCTTCCAGCTCCCTGCGCAGCATTTCGCTGGAAGCCTCCGCCCCGAACAACCCCACGCGCAGTTCCAGATCGTCGGCGCTGAGTCCGCTGTCCTCGAGCACCTCGGCAATGTGCAGCGCGTAGCTGGGAGTCCCAACCAGCGCCGTCACGCCGAAGTCCCGCATAATCTGCACCTGCCGCTCGGTGTTCCCGCTCGAAAGGGGCACCACCGACGCGCCCACGCGCTCCATCCCCTGATGAAGCCCGAAAGCGCCCGTGAACAGACCGTACCCGAACGATATCTGCACGATGTCGTGCTTGGTAACGCCCGCTGCGGTGATAACCCGCGCCATGCACTCCGACCAGTTGAGCATGTCGCGCCTGGTGTAGCCGACCACGGTGGAGAGCCCCGTGGTCCCCGACGAAGCGTGGATTCGGATGATATCCTTCATCGGAGCAGCGAAGAGACGGTACGGGTACGCGTCCCTCAGGTCGTCCTTCACGGTCAGGGGCAGGGCGGCGATGTCTTCGAGCTTGCGCACATCGCCCGGCTTCATGCCGATGGAGTCCATGCGGTCCCGATAGAATGGAACGTGATCGTAGGCGCGCTGAACCGTCTGAACCATGCGCTCGAGCTGAAGCTGCCCGAGCTGCTCCCGGTCCATCTTCTCCACCCGCGGGTTCCAGATTCTGTGTTTCAGATACGGCAGTTTGGTTTTCGGCATGGCGCTACAGTGTGTGCACCTGTTCGCCGCTCAGCAGGGTCATTCCCGCATCAGCAAGCCTTGCGCGCGCAGAATCCGTGTCTTCCGAGCGAAGCACGACAATCGCGTTCTCGCCGCTCTTGCCCACAAAAGCGTAGAGGTATTCGATGTTCACGCCCTGGTCGGCAAGGCAGCGGATGATCTTCGCCAGCCCGCCCGGATGGTCTTCCACCTCCACCGCGAGCACTTCGGTCTCGCTGGCTGTGAAGCCCCGCTCCATCAGGGCCTGACGCGCCCGCACCGGGTCGCTGACAATCAGCCGCAGCAGGCCGTAGTCTATCGTGTCCGCTATGGACGCCGCGCGGATGTTCACGTCGTGTTCCGCCAGAGCCTCCGTCACGTCCGCCAGGCGGCCCTGCTTGTTCTCGAGAAATACTGTTATCTGGCTGACCTTCATAGCCCGAGGTCCCTTCTATCCACCACCCGCTTGGCCTTGCCTTCGCTGCGGGTTATTGACTTCGGCTCAACAAGCCGAATCTTCACGCTGAGGCCCAGCACGCTCTCCAGCTCTTTGCCGATCTTGCGCTCCAGAACCTCCAGATGCCGGACCTCGTCCGACACCACCGACTCCGAAACCTCCACCCACAACTCGACATTGTCCATGTGCCCGTGCTCGCGGTCCACAACAAGCTGGTAGTGCGGTTCGGTCTCCTCGACCTCGCCCAGCACCTGCTCGATCTGCGACGGGAACACGTTCACCCCCCGGATGATCAGCATGTCGTCCGTCCGGCCCGATATCTTCGCCATTCGCCGAAGCGTACGCCCGCAGGGGCAGTCCCCGGGGTGCAGCTTCGTTATGTCCCGGGTGCGGTAGCGGATGAGCGGCAGGCCGGTCTTCGTGAGTGTCGTGAAGACCAGTTCGCCGTGCGTGCCGTCCGGAACGTACTCCAGCGTCTGCGGGTTGATGATCTCCGGGAAGAAGTGGTCTTCAGCAATGTGGAGGCCCTGCTGCGCCAGGCATTCGTAGGCAACCCCCGGACCGATCACCTCAGAAAGCCCGTAAATGTCAAGCGCCTCGAGCACCAGCAGTCTTTCGATTTCGGCCCGCATGCTCTCGGACCAGGGTTCCGCCCCGAAGAACCCCACTCTCAGCGGGAGTTCTTCGAAGTTCATCCCGATCTCGCGCCCGGCTTCTCCCAGCAGTATCGCGTACGATGGCGTGCAGCAGATCGCTGTCGTCCCGAAATCCTGCAGAATCTGGAGCTGACGCCTGGTGTTGCCCGTGCTCATGGGAATCACGCTGGCGCCCACCTTCGACGCGCCGTAATGCCCGCCCAGACCGCCGGTAAAGAGTCCGTAGCCATACGCATTCTGCAGGATGTCGTTCGTGCCAACGCCGCCCGCGGCGAAGGTTCTTCCCATCACCTCGCCCCAGATCTCGATGTCGCCACGGGTGTAGCCGACGACTGTCGGCTTCCCCGTGGTGCCAGAAGACGCGTGAATCTCGACGATCTCTGTCAGCGGGGCGCTGAACAGCCCGAACGGATACGCCTCGCGGAAGTCGTCTTTCTCGAGGAATGGCAACATGGGCAGATCGCCGATGCCGCGTATCTCATCCACTTTGACACCGGCCTCATCCCACTTCCGGCGGTAGGTCTCAACCGTCTCGTAAGCGCGCTTGACCACCGCCCGCAGGCGCTCGTCCTGCAGGTTCCGCAACCGCTCCGGCGGCAGACCCTCCACCGCCAGCATCAGTTGCTTGCTCGATTCCAGATCTGGCAGAGTCTTCACATCAAAACCTCATATTACCGGCCAAATCCGGCCGACAGTGCCCGATTGTAGCACGTTTCACAAAGTGGGAAAAGCCCGCAAGCCGTCTTGCGGGCCAGTCCCGTCCAAAAACTTCGTCCATGGCCCCCTCTCCGGCAGTGACGCGTTTCGGCAACACGCGCCCGAAGCGCGGATGTCAGGTCTGCATCCAGCGCTCTTCCATCGCCAGCATCGCGTCCGGCTCGGAGAGGAAGTCGTAGGAATCCTGAATGATCTCGAAGTGCCGAACTTCTTCTCGCGCCAGAAACTCGAAGAACTTCTTCGCCTCCGGATTGGTGGAGACCTCGGCGGCTTTCGCGTAGAACTGATGCCCGTGTCGCTCCATGTCCATCGCGGTCCGGTAGGCTTCCATCCGGTCGTCTGTCGCAGCCGCCTGCTCGTACTGCCAGCCGAACTGCTCAAAGATTCCCTTGATCCCCTTCGCGACATCCGCTTTGGTGAGCGACTTGCTCACGTCCGGCGCCGATGCCACGCCCGTCTCGCCGAACTTCTGGATTACGTCAATGTGCTTCAGCTCTTCCTTTGCCAGGAAGTCGAACGTCGCCTTCGAGAGCTTGTCCTCACACGCGTCACGCGATGCGCAGAGCAGCTCATACGCCTCGCGCTCGTTGTTGACTGCCATCTCGAGGACTTCTTTAGGATCGTTTGGTATGTTCATGTATGGTCTCCTGTCGGCGTTGGGCCACCCCACTCCCGCGCTTCACCCGGAACCATCTTCTCCGGGCGCGTGCCCAAAACCTCTCAATTATCGAACATTGCGCGCATGTGTGCTATCCTGAAGAGCGACGAAAGGAACCCGCCGCCGCTGTGCCAGAACGCGAACTTTTTGTACCCAGAGCCCCCGTTGATCCCGTGGAGCTTGCGCCGGGAAGCCTCCCGCCAGCGTTTCACGTGATGGTGAAGCCGCGCGGCGCCGTCTGCAACCTGGGCTGCAGCTACTGCTTCTACCTGCGCAAGGAGTCTATTTACGAGGGCGCGTCGGGCTTCCGAATGACCGACGACGTTCTGGAATCCTTCACACGCCAGTATATCGAGGCGCAGACGATCCCGCAGGTGTCTTTCGCCTGGCAGGGTGGGGAGCCGACGCTGATGGGGCTCGACTTCTTCCGCCGCGCGGTCGAGCTTCAGGAGAAGTACCGCCCCGCGCATATGCGCATCACCAACTCCTTGCAGACCAACGGCATCCTGCTCGACGAGGAGTGGGCCAAGTTCCTGAAGGAGCACGGCTTCCTGATCGGCCTCAGCATGGACGGCCCGCGCGACCTGCACGACGCGAACCGCGTGGACAAAGGAGGCCACGGCACATTCGACCGCGTTCACGCGGCGCTGAAGCTCCTGCAGAAGCAGGGCGTCGAGCACAACATCCTGTGCGTTGTCAACCGCGCCAACTCGGATCACGGGTCGCGTGTGTACCGCTTCTTCCGCGACGAGGGCGTCGAGTTCATCCAGTTCATTGCGGCGGTCGAGCGGCTGCCGGACGGCAGCGTGACGGACTGGACACCCCGGCCGGAGAAATGGGGCCAGTTTCTGTGCGATGTGTTCGACGAGTGGGTGCGCCGCGACGTGGGGCGGGTGTTCGTGCAGCATTTTGATGTGGCGCTCGAAGCCTGGCTCGGGATGGAGCCCAGCCTCTGCGTGTATGCAAAGACCTGCGGCAACGCGATGGCGCTGGAGCACAACGGCGATCTCTACTCCTGCGATCATCTGGTTGATGCAGAGCATTTCCTGGGCAACCTGATGCAGACGCCGCTTGAAACCCTGGTCGCTTCGCCGTTCCAGCGCACGTTCGGAACGGACAAGCAGGACACGCTGCCCGAATACTGCCGGCAGTGCGATGTGCTGTTCGCCTGCAACGGCGCCTGCCCGAAGGACCGCTTCCTCAAGACGCCGGACGGGCAGCCGGGGCTGAACTATCTCTGCGCGGGATTCAAGAAGTTCTACCACCATGTGGACCCTTACATGCGCGTGATGGCCAGCCTGCTGCAGCAGCAGCGCGCGCCCGCCGAGATTATGGCCATGGTCGCCGAACAGGACAAAGCGAACATGGCCACCGCCCGCCGCAACGATCCATGCCCCTGCGGAAGCGGGCGCAAGTACAAGAACTGCTGTCTGGGAAAGGAAAAACGTTGAACAGGACTCCATTCGTCCGTGTCCGTCTGTGTCTGGGGGTGTTCGTCTGTGTCCTCGTGCTGTCGTCCGTTCCGCTGCACGCCGCCTCGTCTCTCAGCGTCCTCGACTTCGGCGCGAAAGGCGACGGCAAGGCCGACGACACGGCCGCCATAAGGAAGGCCATCGAAGCGGGCCGTACGCAGTCTCGTCCGGTGACCTTCCCGCGCGGGCAGTACATCGTCACGCAGCCGCTCGAAATCGAGGGTCAGAGCCTGGAGGGAGCGGTCGCCGGCGCGTGGAATGCCGACAGCTGCCCGATGCCCACCCTTCGCGTGAGTCACGCGAAAGGCCCGGCCATCACGATGAAGGAAGGGGCGTCACTCCACGCGCTTGCCCTGGTCTACGACCGCAAGGACGGTGCGAAGTACCCCGCGGCGATTCAGGTCAGCGGGTGCGGCGTTTCCATCACCAACACGCGCCTGCAGTACTGCGACGACGGGATTATGGCCGACGGCAAGAGCAACACCGGTCGGCTCAACATCGAGAACGTGTTCATCGTCGCGCCGCGAGGGGTGGGGGTATATGTGACGCGCACTTACGACGTCCCGACGCTGCGCAACATCGAAGTCTGGAACAACGCATCGGAGATGTTCCCCGGGCCGGCGTTCCGGTTCGGTCACAACGACGGCATGCGCGCAAGCCAGCTTTTCGCGTTCAAGCTGCAGGTCGGCTTCGAGTTTGTGGACGACGAGACCGGCGCGTTCTGGGGCATCCTGCAGGACTGCGCGACAGACGCCTGCTCGGTCGGCGTGCGCGTCAACGGCGAGAAGGCCCACACCATCGGCATCACCGGCGGGTTCTTCTGGGACCACCACATGACGCTCGACCTTTTGAACCCGAAAGCGAACGTCCGCGTCGCCAACGCCGAGCTTCAGTCGAACGGGGCGCCTGCCATTGACTGCAAGGCCTGCGGATCGCTGCTCGTGAACAACTGCCGGCTGACTCGCGCGATGGAGAACAAGGAGATCTGGTCCGCGAACCTCGAGTCCGCCGGGAGCGCCTCCATCACGAACTGCCGCTTCGAGGCTTTCGGGCCGTGCATCTCGATCGGCAAGGGGGTCAAGCAGGGGGTCATCTCGGGCAACGTCTTCGCGCCTTCGTCTCACGAACGAATCCGCGACAACCGCGGCGACGGGAGCGACATCGTAATCAGCGGCAACTCCGGCGGTTGACCGCCCCGTCATTCCGGACAGGCGCTCGCGTCGTTGCGGACAGGCGCTCGCGTCGTTTCTGCTGGCCTCGGATTTGTAATCCGAGGCCCGATTCCGGCGATCTGTGATCGCCCATCCGCCGGTTGCGCGCTCGCGGGTGGTTCTTGGGGCGGGATTTCAAATCCCGGGAAGTCTGGCCTCAGATTTGAAATCTGAGGCCAGCGGAATCTGAGGCCAGCGGACTTCCCCGGCAACCCGGCAACTCAACAACCCGGCAACTCAACAACTCAACAACCCGGCAACTCAACAACCCAACAACCCAACAACTCAACAACTGAACCACTGAACCACTCAGCAACCCGGCAACTGCCTATCCCCGCGCCACGAGCGCGCTGCAGCCGGGCGCATCCGCCTGCCGCTTGCAGATGTCCATCAGATAGTCCGGGAACCCGCCCTCCGCATCCGCGACGCCGAGCCCGAAAAGGCGCTTGCACTCGTCCGGATGCTCGTCCGCCACGTTGCGCGTCAGTTCCGGATCGGCGGCGAGGTCATACAGGAAAGGCCCCGAGCCGTCTATCTTGGCGTTGAACCACCAGCCGCTGTCAATCACCGTGATCGCCGAACCCCATGCGACCGTCACGTGATCCCTGTCACCGTCGCCGGCATTCAGGGCGCTGCCCCAGAACGCCCGGCCGTCCATCGGCTTCTGCGGCGCGGCCCCCGCGAACTCCAGAATCTGCGCCGCCATGTCCGTATGCTGCAGAAACACATCGCTGCGCTTGCCCGCGCCTTGCCCCTGCGGATGCCGGATGAGAAGCGGCACGTCGAACACCGCCCGGCCGCTCGGGTAGCCGCGCTTGCCGAGGAATTGCCGGTCGCCGATGTTGTGCCCGTGATCGTTCGTCACCATCAGGACGGTGTTCTCCAGAAGCCCGAGCGCGCGCATCGTCTCGATGAGATGCCCTAGCCACCTGTCGCACATCGTCACCAGCCCGCTGTACGACGCCTGCGTGCCGCGCACGAGGTCGTCGCCGAGCTGCTCCGTGTCGCCATAAATCGAAAGCACCTGGGCGGGCTGGTCGCTCCCCGGGTACTTCTGGCGGTAGTACTCCGGCACGAACCACGGCTCGTGCGGATCGAAGCTCTCGACACACAGGAAGAACTGCTCCGCGTCGCGGTTCTCCTGCAGCCATTTCGCCGCTTCCGTCAGCACCCGCGCGTTGAAGTAGTCTTCCTCATGGTCGCGCCCGTACATGTTCATAAGGCACTGGGTGACAAACTGCACCCGCGCGGGAGCCTGCAGGCGAGCGGGCAGCCAGCGGTCTATCTCCGCCTGCGACGGCTTCGGGCCGCTGCGGTAAGGGTCGGTCTCCTGCCCGCGCAGGAACACCCACTGATCGAACCCGCGCCAGTAGTTCTTCGACGGCTTGAACTGGTGGTAGACATCGCTCACGAGCGCCGTGCGCACGCCCGCCGCCTGCAGGGACTCGGCGACTGTCGGCTGGTCTTCGGGGATCGGACCCCATCCGGGCGCGCCCACGAAGTCCCCGCGCAGCCGGTAGTCGGCCATATGAAATGGATACACGCGCCTGCCCGTGTAAAGCGCCCGCCGCGTCGGAAGCGTCGGCAGCGACTCCGGGTAAGCGCGGTCGAATACGAGCGACTCCTTCGCCAGCGCATCGAGCACCGGCGTATGCACCTTGCCCCACGGCGGCTGCCCGTAGCAGCCCACGCAGTCCTTACGCAGCGAATCGAAAACAACGAGGATGACGTTCATGCTTGAGGTTCCTTTGCCTCAAACCTTACGCGCCGCGCCCGCCCGATTCCTGCTTCGTTTCACTCGGCAGGCTCCACTCCGCTTCTCATTCCGACGAGTCTGGCAGGGTGCTTCGATTCGGAGTTCTCCGGAACGACGGGCCGACGCACCGGGTCAGGAATCCCTTTCGCCGCGGGGTTGCCGCGTCCATGTCATTCCGACGAGTCTGGCAGGGTGCTTCGATTCGGAGTTCTCCGGAACGACGGGCCGAAGTACCGGGTCAATCCCTTTCGCTGCGGGGTTGCCGCGTCCATGTCATTCCGACGAGTCTGGCAGGGTTCTTCGATTCGGAGTTCTCCGGAACGACGGGCCGAAGCACCGGGTCAGGAATCCCTTTCGCCGCGGGGCTGCCGCGTCCATGTCATTCCGACGAGTCTGGCAGGGTTCTTCGATTCGGAGTTCTCCGGAACGACGGGCCGAAGTACCGGGTCAATCCCTTTCGCTGCGGGGTTGCCGCGTCCATGTCATTCCGACGAGTCTGCGAGGAGGAATCTCTTCTGCCGTCTCGGGCGCTCCCGGCGAGGGATTTCTCGCCGCGATCGTAATGCCATGAATGCATTCACAACGGCAAAGGAGGATTGCTCCCGGCCGAAGAAGCAGTCTCAGGCGCGCTGCAGGGGCGCGCGACATTACCAGAAGGGGGCTACTCCCATTTCTAAGAAGATCGCATTCATCGGGGCAGGCAGCTTTGGCTTTACGCGGGGCCTGGTCCGCGACATCCTCACATTTCCCGCGCTGAGAGACAGCACGCTGGCGCTTATGGACATTGACCAGGAGCGCCTGGACTTCATCAAGAAGGGCGTGGACCGCATCGTCGAGGCCGGCAACTACCCGGCGAAGGTCTTCACCACGACCGACCGCAAGGAAGCGCTCGAGGGCGCCGACGGCGTCGTCTGCACCATCCTGCAGGGTGGCGTGGACGTGTTCCGCACCGACATCGAGATTCCGATGAAGTACGGCGTGGACACCAACATCGGCGACACGCGCGGGCCGTCCGGCATCTTCCGCGCTCTGCGCACCATCCCCGTGATGCTCGACATCGTGCACGACATCGAGCGCTACTGCCCGAAAGCCATCTTCCTGAATTACACGAACCCGATGGCCATGCTCTGCAAGGCGATGCTGTCCGAAAGCAATGTGACCGTCTCCGGCCTCTGCCACAGCGTGCAGGGGACGGCCATGATGCTTGCCAACTGGATCGGCGCGCCGTTCGAGGAGGTCACCTACCTCTGCGCCGGCATCAACCATCAGGCCTGGTATCTGAACTTCAAGCAGAACGGCGACGACGCCTACCCGCGCATCCGCGAGGCCGTGGAGACGAGGGAGGATATCTACAAGTCCGAGCTGGTTCGCAATGAGATGTTCCTGCATCTCGACTACTACGTTACCGAATCGAGCGGGCACAACTCCGAGTATGTCGCCTGGTTCCGCAAGCGCAAGGACCTGATCGAGAAGTACTGCACCACCGGCACCAATTGGAACCCGGGCGCGTACGCCTACATTCTCAATGAGTATCAGCGCATCGCAGACACCTGGCGCGACAGCATCAAGGAGCAGCTCGAGGCGCCCGTGAAGCTCGACCGCGGGCACGAGTACGCCGCGAGCATCTTCAACGCCTGCTTCGGAGATGGCGACCTTTTCGAATTCAACGGCAACGTCCTGAACAAGGGTCTCATAGACAACCTCCCGCCGGAGTGCTGCGTGGAGGTTCCGGTGCTGGCGTCGAAGCGCGGGCTCGACGCGATGCATGTCGGTCCGCTTCCCGCGCAGCTTGCCATCCTGAACAACATCAGCGCGCGCATCGAGGACCTGGCCGTCGAAGGCGCCATCGAGGGCGACCGGCGCAAGGTGTTCCACGCGGTCTGCTACGACCCGCTGACCTCCGCCGTGCTGAGCCTGGACGAGATCAAGCAGATGGTGGACGAGATGTTCGAGGCGAACCGCGGCTGGCTGCCGCAGTTCAAGGGGTTGGAGAGCTAGAAGGCTTCCGCAATCGTTCGCTGTGCGGCCAGGCGTCCGGGCCTGGCCGCACAGCGCCGTTTCACTGGCGTCACCGGGTTGATCGGCCGTGAGATGGCTCACGGCTGCGGGGTTCTCCGGGGACATTTGTCCCCTGTGCGTCGTGCCGGCGAAGTGCCGCGAGAGTCGGGCGTTGAGGTGTGGAAGCAAGGATCGACCCGGAGATGTTCTCCGGGTTGC
>Ga0255342_1002042_pt1 | contig 26324 bp, 19 predicted proteins | sample wastewater_treat_3_FD_192416 | JGI IMG/M metagenome (GOLD analysis project Ga0255342, IMG submission 192416) | Wastewater microbial communities from Lulu Island WWTP, Vancouver, Canada - plant14 | ecosystem: Engineered > WWTP > Wastewater > Unclassified | place: Canada: Vancouver, British...
GAGCTTCTCCACCGTCGGGATGCCGCTGTTGGCGCGCGCTTTGTCATGATAGGCAGTGTAGCGCAGAAAAGCGCGCCACGCCAGATAGTCGATCGGGTCTTTGACATGGGAGGGCACTTCCACCGGGTCGAAGCCGCGATAGACGTTTTCAATGACAAACACCGCCCCGAAGCTTTCGAAGTAGTTGAAGATCCACAGTGTGTGCCACGGGGGGAGGCCGCCCCCGTACAGGATGCGGTATTTTTCATCGGCAACCACGCCGATTTTGTTGTCCGCCTTATATTTCACTTCATCGTAGAGCTTCTGGTAAAAATCCACCGCGACCTGCGTGCCTGCATAGTAGTGGCCCGGCACCATGATGCTGAAGTGATCCTGCGAAGGCATGGGACAGGGAATGGCCACACGCAGCCGGTCAATGTCGTACCACAGCTGCCAGGCCTTATCGCCCAGTCGGATGCATTCCCAGAGTTTTTCATAATCCATCTTTTTCCCGGTCTGTACTTCCAGAAAATCGACCAGTCCCTGAAACTGGTCGCGCTGATAGCGGATGTAGTAGTCACGCACTTCATTCAAGTCAGCCTGTGACGGGGGGAAAACAACATCCATCCCGAAGGTGGGTACGTCCAGATAGCGCCTGGCCGCCTGATACCATTTGAAGCGCGGGTCGCAAACGGCGGAGCTGCCCAGCATCATGTCGGGGGCGGGCATGCCTCCGTCGGGACTCCCCTCCGGGATTTGACCGAGCTCTTGGCGCATCGCGTCAAAACCCAGGCCGATGCGGGCATAGCTGCAAAGCACCTGGGAATAGCCGTCTGCCTCTGCCTTGAGCAGAAAACGGTCCATGTCGCGTTTGGCCGCACAAAGGCCGGCGTAGTTTTCCGTCGGCAGAGGCACGACATCCATCGCCCGGACGATCTCGTCATACTGAGAGGCGACCATGAAATAGGCTATCTTCTGACCGCTGGCTTTGGCCTCATGTGCGCTTTTGTAAATATTTTTGACCAGCCCGCGGATCTCGCGCGCCGTGTCCGTTCCCTTGACAGCTGTTGTTTTTTCCTGTCTGGCCTGTTCCATTTTCACTTACCATTTCCGCAGGGACGGCAATCCACCCTCGCCCGCTTGTTCAAAGTGCCCGGATCCGGCCTGTACCGGATACTGGGCGTTCCTAGATGATCATTTCCAGAAAAGCCTGGATTCTTGTCCTTAACTGTCCCATAGTAGATGTCGAGTAATCGTCCTCGATCATCAGAACCGGCAGGTCAAGGCCGTTTAAATATTCCTTCAGGTCCGGCCCCTCCAGCTCACATGTATCGCAGTAGCGCACGATATAGAAGATGGCCGCCGCAGCCTGCCATTCTTTCATGAAGCCGTGAATGTAACCGAAGCGGTTTTCCAGATCCTCCTCGCGCGCCCCGGCCTGCGGCTTGAGGGTGCGAGGACAGTGAATGTCCAGGTACCTGCGCACCAGACCGTCAAAGGGGTCTTCCGTTTCCTCGACGTCCTGCCAGAAAAAACGCGAGCCGGTACACAGGTCATCCATCACCACATGCGCGCCGCATTCCTCGACAAGTTTGATAAAGGAGATATCGTCGATTTCATTGCCCCACAAAAATATGCGTGGCAGGCCGTCAGGAGCGGCTGCAGGGCGTTTTTTTACCTCTTCGATGAGTCCCGAGATCAGATCGACATGCTCAGCCGCGGGGATGCCCATACCCGCCACCAGGGCTTTGGTGATTTCCACACCCGAGATGCGCGGCGGGCTCTCCCGGCGCAGCCCGTAGAGTTCACGAAGCAGCGCCCGGCGGCGGTTGTAAAGCCTGATCGCTTCTTTTAGTTTATCTATCTCAAGTTTGCGGCCGGCAAATTCCTCGAGCCTCTTTGTGAAATAAAGCAGCTCGTTTTTGAAAAATTCATCCGATGACGGCCCCAGCATATGCGGCACGTTGATGAGGTGGTTGAAGGGAGAGGGCTTGTTGGTGCGCCAGATATGGTACAGACGCTCCACCGTGTCACAGCTGTGCGGCGCGACAAAACCGTCGAGAAACTCATACTCTCCCTTTAGCGCCATATTGAAACAACTGCGGGCAAAGGGGCAGGCCATCGGTTCCAGAAGAACATCCGCCTCGTCGATCGGCTCGCTTTGCGATCCCTGAATACGGTAGGGAACCATGCCCAGCGCCGTGATGATCTCATCAGGGACAAAGCAGCAGAAATAGCCGATTACTTTCTCGCCCGCTTCGTGGAGTTTGCGGGCATGTTCCCCTCTCCGGTCGTAGATATTTTCGATCTGTTGCATGCAGCTCATTATTCGCTCCTTGTTTCAAGTCCCTCGCGGGTGGGCCATTATTGTTTTTATGGAGGATAAAATCAACATTTTTCTCCAAAGGTGCGAGCCGGCCGCTTGATAACGGGAAAATGTCGTGATATGTCCGCGTCATGTTTAAAACAATCGTCCAGATCTATGAAGTGCAAAGGCAAAGTGAGGCGGAAAAGCTCGTAAGCCTGGGCGTGGATCATGTAGGCAGCGTCCTCATGGAAGACGGGAAATGGAAGCAGCCGGCGCTGCGCCGTTGTGTCGAGTCGGTTAAGGCGGGCGGCGCCAAAAGCAGTCTGATTCCTCTTACCAGAGACCATGTGAAAATCTTTTCAGCACTGGAGTACTACCGCCCGGACATCGTTCACTTGTGTGACAGCTTCCCGTCGCGCATGGATGCGCCGGGAGCGGTTCGGGAATTCGATGCCCTCCTGACGCTGCAGATTGACCTGAAGGACCGCTTCCCGCAAATCGACATCATGCGCTCCCTGCCTGTGCCCCCACCCGGCACTCCTGACACTTCCGCCACCGAGCAGAGCCTGCTTCAACTTGCCGATTTGTTTGAGCCTGTTTCTGACTATTTTTTGATTGACACGCTGGCTGAAGGCAAAGACCAGCCGGTGAATGGCTATGTCGGGATCACGGGGGAAGTATGCGATTGGGAGATAGCCAGGTCTCTGATCGAGGCAAGTACGATTCCGGTCATCGTGGCAGGAGGCATCTCGGAGGCCAATGTCTTCGAGGCGATCACCCGGCTTCGGCCCGCCGGCATCGACAGCTGCACCAAAACCAACGCCCTCGACCGTGAGGGCAATCCCGTTCGCTTCAGAAAAGACATGAAAAAAGTCAGCACTCTGCTCGGCGAGGTGCGCCGGGCGGATGGATTTTTGAATGAAGGCGGCCGATGAGCGATTTTCTCAAAAAAGAGCGTGAAACTCTCGACGCCATGATTTCTCTGTACTGTCGGGATCACCACCATACCCCGGAAGACCGATTGTGCGACTCGTGCCGGGAACTTGCCGACTACGCCATGGCGCGGCTGGAAAAATGTCCCTACGGGGAGGAGAAGCCTGCCTGTTCAGACTGCCCGGTCCACTGCTATAAACCTGCGCGGTGTGAAGAAATCCGTAAGGTAATGCGCTACGCCGGACCGCGCATCATGCGCTCCCATCCGCTTCTGGCGATTCGCCATCTGGCGCGCAGCCTGAAAAAACCTCCGAAGGGCAAACCATGAAGATTGCCGTCATCGGTGCCGGCCCCGGAGGGCTCTTCGCCGCACTGGCCGCCCGACGCCACAACATCAGTGTGGATGTCTTCGAAAAAAGACAGGTCGGAGCCGGTATTGTCTGCGGCGAATGTATCTTCGATTCTCTCAAAATATTTCCACGTCCCGGGAAGGGCCTGCTCCGTCCGATACATGAAATAATCATGCAGGGACGGCACGGCTACAACTTTGCCATCGGCAGATACAGGCCCCTGTGGATGATGGATCGAAAAACATGGCAGCGTGATCTTGCCCGGCAGGTGCGTGATGCGGGCGCTGTCGTTCATGAAAATGCCGCGGTCCGGCCCGGCGATTTGGCCCAAATGAGGGGCAGCTACGATTGGATCATCGACGCCAGCGGCGCCCCCTGCGTTACCTCGCGCCTGTACTCGTTCCAGGCCGCTTATTTCCATGAATATCTGCTGGCGTACCAGTTTGTTCTCGGGGGTGATTTCAGCGCACTGATGCCGCGCCTCAAGTTCGCTTTTTTTGAGGACCTGCCCGCCCGCCTCCAGCCTGCCTATTACTGGGTGTTCCCCAAAGATGCCCAAAGTGCCAATGTCGGCGTGGTGTGCAGCATGCGAGGTTCGCCCGGTGGCCATGGTCCGGATTTGAAAAAACTGCTCGCGGATGTTCTCTGCCGTGAGGGTCTGCAGGAATACGGCATCATCGAAAAAGGCGGAGGCGTCGCCACCTCGCGGATAATGCCGCGCCTGGTGTACGACAATATCATTTTGGCCGGAGACGCAGCCGGGCTGACCTCGCCGCTGCACGGAGGAGGCATCGACCTGGCCTGCCTGAGCGGTGTTTTGGCGGTGGAAGCTCTTATGGGCGGGCCGGCGCAAGTGGCCTGCTACAAGAAGAGACTTGAGGGGATTCTCAGGGAGAAAAAAGCAGTTGAAGATATAGTCATCCGTAAAATGAGGTCTTTTTCTTTCAAACAGTTCGACCGCCTGCTGGCCGGGGTAACCGCGGGAGGGATCTTCACCCGTATCAAAACAGGACTTGCACATCCCGATCTTCTCCGGGCGACGATCAGATGGTTCGGCGCCAAAAAGAAGTTACCCGCCTGGCCCGTCTGAATCGGAGCTTTCACGGCGCTTTAAATAATTGCCCGTGTCGTGTGACCAGCCGTTTTCTGTGACTTATCCGTATCGAGTTTGTGTTCAGCGTCTTTGCACTACAAGACTGCCTACCGAATAGCCTGCACCGAATGAACAGATCATGCCCACATCACCTTTTTCCAGACCGTCCCTGTACAGATGAAAAGCGATGATGGAACCGGCGGAGGCCGCATTGCCGTAGCGGTCCAGGACGATGGGGGCAAGGTCGTTTTCGGCTTCCCGTCCGAGCACTTCTTTTATGACCATGTTGTTCATGTTGATGTTGGCCTGGTGGAGCCAGAAACGCTTCACATCGTCTGGCGTGAGACCAAGGCTTTCCAGATGCTCGCGGATGTGCCGTGCGGCCACCGGGCTCACTTCTTCAAAGACTTTACGGCCGGACTGGTGAAAGAGTTTGTCCCAGCCGAAGGGCTCCACGTCGTGCGCATAGATCATGTGGCCGAAATTGCAGCGGATGTTGCTGGAGAACCTGGTAAGGGCCTTTGTGCTCAAGATTTCATGGCAGGCGGGGGCCGTGCATGTGTCCAGTCGTTCCATAATGACGGCGGTGGCGACATCGCCGAAAATGAAATGGCTGTCGCGGTCGCAGAAATTCACCTGTGGCGTTACCAGCTCGGGATTGACGGCAAGAACGCATTTTGCCGAGCCGGACCTCAGGGAGTCATAGGCGCGGTGCAGACCGAAGGTCGCCGCCGAGCAGGCGCCGAGCATGTCAAAGGCGAATCCGTCAATGCCCAGCGCCTCCTGAATTTCAATGGCGATGGCCGGATAGGGCCTTTGGGTATAGGCGGCGGCGACGATGACCGCATCGACATCCGCGCCGGTCTTGCCGGCTGCCTCCAGCGCCTCGCGCGCCGCACTGATGCCGATTTCGGCCTGATAGCCCAGCTCGTCCTCCCTGCGTTCCGGGAAGCTGGGGCGCATCCGTTCGGTATCCAGTATTCCGTCTCTGGTATAAACATAGCGCGCCTTGATTCCGGAGGCTTTTTCAATGAATCTCACGCTGGAGGGGTATTTTTCTTCTATGGTTCCGGCGGCGATCTGCGCCGCGTGTTCGTCGTTGAACTTTCGGGCGTAAGCGTTGTAGCTTTCGACCAGTTCCTCATTGGTAATCATCTCCGGCGGCGTCCATACTCCCGAGCCGCTGATGACAATTTTCGGTGGTGCTGTGTGTGGCATAAACAATCTTATCCTGTGAGAGACGTTTAAAAGTAAAAAACGACTTTTGCGCCGGGGAAACCCTGACCGGCGCAACTTCTTTTTTGTTTGGAACCTTGAACGGCCGCGGAGTATAGGTAAAACACCGTCGCTTGTCAAAGAAATAAAAATCATCGTTAAAAAGAGGCGCTGGGATTAACCAAAGAAGCTACAGTATGAAATGGCTTCACAAATCAGCCCACTTGTCAGGCTATCCGATGTGTGTTACACATCGTACGCTTCGGGAAAAGAAGCAACTATTCTAAAAGGGAGGGACTAAAATGCTGACAGTCATTGCCAGGATTCCCATTAAAGAAGGGAAAATGGATGAGGCCCTGAAGGCTTTCGGGGAACTGATGGTGAAGGTCTCCGGTGAGGAAGGCACGATGATGTATTCGTTAAACCGTGACCAGGCCATTGCCAATATGCTGGTTGTTGTCGAACAGTACAAAGACAAAGAGGCGTTCGATTTTCACACCTCGACTGCGTACTTCAAGGAATTTTTCGCCGCATCGGCGGCCTTTATCGGCGGCCGGCCGGAAATGTCGATGCTGGAAGAAATAAAGAGCGTCTGAATCTGAGCCGGCTTGCGCCGATTAAAATCACGGCGCGAGGCAATCCCCCGTCTGCGCCCGGAGAAGCCGTGACTGAAACTCTTCTACCGGGGCGGTTCCTTCCGCCGGTGACCAGGGGGCGAATGAGGCAGGGGCCGCCGGATCATAGGGGCCCTTCTTCACTTCGAAAAAAACAGATCCTTCTTCCATGGGGATCCAGGTGTGATAAACATCGGCCGGTATTTCCAGGCAGACGATATCTCCGCCGCGACCGGCACGGATCCGGCTCGTCACCTTGCCGTTTTGATCAAAAATAAGTATATCGAAACTACCGCGCACGATGACGGCGAGCTCACTTTTCCCCTCATGGCGGTGCGGCCGGAAATAAGATGACGGCTCGGCCGCGATAAATAAACGCTGCAGGGGATCATCCGCCGATTCATGGATATTGTAATTGGCTCTGAGACGCGGCGAAGCGCCTGCCCGGGCGATGAGAGATGCAAGCATTTCTTCAGTCACAATTTTCACTTTGTTTACCTCCGCGCCGTTTATAATTGGGCGACACTATAGATAGCACAACCGGCACTCATGTCAATGGCGGGATAAGGCCCCCGCCGTCTTTGTGTCGGGCCATCCGGTGGCGCTAAATGCTTTTGTCTGCTTGCGGAAGATTAAAAAATTTGATAGCTTATTGAACATTTTGATCTCGGCAAATTTTATATGAATAAAGGGGGGCGCACATGAAAAAGCACAAAAGCTTCATTCTTTTTACAGTAATGATTATGGCGCTGATATGGGCGGCGCCGTCCGCCATGGCGGATGACATTGTTTTCGGTTACACAGGCCCTTTGAGCGGGCCGGGAGCCGAATACGGTGAGGATTGTGTAAACGGCCTGGAAATGGCCATTGACGAAATCAATCAGCAAGGTGGTGTAGCTGTGAGAGGTAAAAATTACACTATCAGGCTGGAAAAAATGGACGACAAGGTAAGTCCGGAGCTGGCCGTGGCCAATGCACAAAAGCTGCGCAAAGATCACAAGGCGATTGCCGTTTTCAATCCGGTGGCCACGACGATCGTGCCGCTTATGAAAATCAATCAGGAGAAAAAAAACGAATTCATCATCATGGGCTACACCAGTGTACCCACCATGTCCATGATGGGCAACAAGCTTCTGGTCACCACGGCCGCGCCTTTCACTTTTTACATCGGGGTATATACGCAGATTGCCTGGGAAAAGGGCTGGCGCAAGGGCGCCATGGTTGTGGCCCAGGGAGCGTACGGTGAGGCGTGGCGCAAGCTTTTCTCCGATGCCTGGACGAAAAAGGGAGGGATTATTACCGCGGACAAGCCGGCCAATTATTACACGCGAACGGATTATGCCGTTCCGCTGACGGAAGCGCTGGCTACCGATCCCGACTTTATGCTCATCGGCGGGCCGTCCGCCACGACTGCTCTCATCATCGAGCAGGCGCGCGCGCGGGGTTTCGAGGGCGGCTTCCTCATGATCGATCAGGCTAAGCTCGACGCGGTCCGGGTGGTCATGCAAAAGCCTCTGGGGATGGAAGGCTGCATCGGTGTGGGCATGGTCAGCTCAACCGGCTATCCCGCGACCGAACCTTTCACCCAGTCTTATACGGCAAGATACAAAAGAGCGCCCACCTGGGAGAGTGTACTGCATTACACACACGGCCACGCCCTTGCCCAGGCAATCCAGGCGGCCGGGTCGGTGGACAATCCGTCGGCTATACGCGCTGCCTTCCTGCGGATTTTCCCCATGCTGGGTGACAAATATCCGATGGAGTTGTGGGGAATCACGCCCAACGGCCTGCTGATTTATTATCCGCTGGTGCAGACGATGAGGCATGGCCGGTTCACGCAGGCGACCGGTTATATCTGGTGGTTAAAAACGCAAAAGGAATTCGAGGCCCTGAAAAAGGCCACGAAAGGGAGCACTCATCTGGTGTGGTTCCCCCAGAAGTAGGCGCTCTTACTGCCACTTCCCAAGAGGGCGGCCGTGGCGCTCACCGGAGCGCGGCCGCCTTTTATTTATTTTATGAACCGTAAATTTGCTTTGACAACGCCATGGGCATTTCCTATGCTCTTCAGCTGAAAAACAAAAACGCACGCCGCCGGAAGTGACAACCGATCCGCGACAACTTTGACGATTTTTGAACAACTCTGGCATCATAAATATATTCAAGGAGGATCGTATGTTTAAGACAAAAATGACGCAGATGTTTGGGATCAAGCACCCCATCATGCTTGCCGGCATGAACTGGATCACGGAGCCGGAACTGGTTTCCGCCGTCTGCAACGCGGGAGGCCTGGGGATTCTCGCCATTGCGCGGTGCAACCCTAAAGAGACAAGGGAAAACATAAGGAAGATACGGGACATGACCGATCAGCCATTCGGCGTCAACCAGATTCTGGTGGGCCCCGGCGCGAAGGAAAACATCGCCGTGGCGATCGAGGAAAAAGTGCCCATCATCAACTACTCGCTGGGGAAACCCTGGTTTGTTAAAGACGTGCACGCCTACGGGGGCAAAGTGGTCGGAACCATCGCCATCGCCCGGCACGCGGCCAGGGCCATTGAGCTGGGCTGTGACGCCCTGGTCATCACCGGACATGAAGCGGCGGCGCACGGCGCGGCGGCAACTTCGATGGTGCTCATTCCCATCGTGGCGTCGATGGTCGATGTGCCGCTCATCGCCGCGGGCGGATTTTATGACGGCCGCGGTCTGGCAGCGGCGCTGGCGCTGGGGGCGGACGGCATTTCCATGGGCAGCCGTTTCATGGTGGTCAAGGAAAGCATGGTGCACGACAATTTCAAAAAACTCTGTCTTGATGCCACCGAGCAGGACACCCTCTACGACAATGTCTTTGACGGCATGGACGGGCGTGTCCTGAAAACGAAAGAAGCGCAAAGGATGATGAAGCGCGGTTTTCCACTGGTCGAATCCGTCAAAGGCGCGATGCTGGTGAAAAAGCTGATGAACCTGTCCTTTGCCAAATTCGTGGGCGTCAGCATAGAAATGCTGCGGGCTGAAGAAGGCCATCCGCTCATGGTGCTGGCGCGTCAGGCCGTGGGTAACATGAAGCACTTAAAGGCCCTCAACGAGGGAGACGTGGACGGGGGCATTCTTTTTGCCGGCCAGTGCTGCGGCGGCATAAATGATATCCCCACCACCAAAGAGCTCATCGACCGTGTGATCGCCGAAGCTTCGGCGACCGTGGATAAATTAAACGCGTTAAAGGCGTGACAGGTATTTTCCGGCCGGCAGGGATTTTTCATGCCCTGCCGGCTTGGGTGAAAGTATGCAGCTTATTCTCATTCGTCACGGCGAGACGCTGTGGAACAAAGAAGGACGGGTTCAGGGCGCCAGTGATGTCGAACTTAACGAGACAGGCCTCGAACAGGCCCGGCGACTCGCCTTTTCCCTTCAGGGAGAGCCCATCGGCACGGTCCATACCAGTCCGTTGAAAAGGGCCTACCGCACCGCCGAAATCATAAACAGTTTTCATTCCAAGAGAATAGAAGTTCATTCCGATCTGGTGGAAATGGACCAGGGTGATTTTGAGGGTGTATCTTTTAAAGAGTTGATGGCCGGTGAAAAAGAATTTCTCCGGCGCTGGATTTCCGATCCTGCCTCTGTCAGGATGCCCCGGGGCGAGTCGCTGGCGGATGTGCAAAACCGTGCGTGGCGTCCCATTGAAAAAATGATCGCCGCGGGCGAAAACGCGCTGGTGGTCGCCCACAACTTTACCATTGCCGCCATTTTGTGCCGCTTCCGGAATATCAGCCTCAACGAGTTTCGCAGTACCTGCGTCGATAACGCCTCCAAAACACTGATCCGCATTGAAGACGGCCATACCAGCATTGAGCTGATTAATGATATTTCTCATCTGAAGCAGGAAGATTCCAAGGGAGGTTCCCAATGAGTCCCCGCCCGAATTCCACTTCTCGGGATAAATATGATCGTATCAGGCTCAAGGAAATTTATGACGAGCTGTATCCCGCCTATGACGCGATTTTACAGGCACTGCGCAGACAGGTCCGCCAGCTGCTGGACGCCAACCGCAGTTTCTTTGCCATCAAGAGCCGCGTAAAGCATTTCGATGCTTATTTTGACAAGCTCGTTAAAATATCACGAAACGGGCGTCCGGGAGAGAAAGCGACGATTACGGACATGCTGGGGCTGAGGATTGTCTGTCCTTTTCTGGAAGACATCAAAATGGTGGAAAACCTCATCAGAAACAGCTTCAAGGTGCTCGAGCTCGAGCGGAAGGGATCCCGGCACGCGATCGGCGAGTTCGGCTATGAGTCGATTCATCTTCTCGTCAAGGCGGATCCCGTATGTCAAGGCCGCGGTCTGCCGCACACGTCGGACATGTGCGAGATTCAGCTTCGCACCATTTTACAGGACGCCTGGGCGGAGGTGGAGCATGAACTGGTCTATAAATCAGACATTCACATGCCCAATGAGTCCATCCGCAGAAAACTAGCCTCGCTCAATGCGACTCTGACCCTATCGGATCTGATCTTCCAGGAGCTGCGTGATTACCAGAAAGATATCCGGCGGCGCGATAAAAAGCGCCGCGAAAGTCTGGAGAATAAATACACTGAACTGCCGGAGATAAACGAGGTGCTCACACAACAGGACGGGACGGGCGTGCTGCCGGTGAGTCCCGACGAAGCGGCGGAGGCCATTGCCGGGAAGAACCTGGAAAAAGCTCTGCTGGCCGCATTGACGGCGCACAGCGGCGGACAGCTAAAGACAGCCGCGGAGATTTATTCGTCCATTCTGCGCTTGAAAATGAACTCGACAATCCGTTCGCTGGTTTACAATCACCGGGGCATGGCCTATTTTGCCCTTGCCGATCACAGGCGCGCCTTGCACGATTTTTCCAAATCCATCAAGTGCGACCCTCATAACGTGCGCAGCCACAACAACCGTGCCCTCACCTTTCGCGTTTTGAAACGATTCGACCGATCGCTTGCGGACTATGATCGCTCCGTAGAGCTCGACCCGTCACAGTTTGACGCTTTCTGGGGTCGGGCGCAAACCCTTTATGAAATGAAGCTCTACACCCGGGCGCTGGCCGACTGTAAAAAGGTTCTGGGGATGCGCAGCGATTTCGAGGCGGCCCGGTCGCTCACCAAAATAATCAGCAAGCTTGTTTTCTGAGCAGTCCGGTGATCGGTGCGCGCCGCCTGTATCTTTCGGCGCCGCCAGAGACAGTGCATGCAAAAGAGGTATCAGTCAAATGACCATAAACAAAAAACTGATCGATGAATTTTTTAATGGGCTGGACCAGAGGTCGCGTGCCTCTCTTCTGGAGGCGGCAGACCGTGTGGTAAGCGTGAAGAAAAAAGGGGGCAGGGTGGCGGTGGTGACCGGAAGCGGCCCCAATCTCCACGAGGGTGTGACCACGCTTATTGCCGAGCTGATGGACAAAGGCATCGTGGACAGTGTCACGACGAGTTCGGCGGTAATCATTCATGAAATGGGAGGAGTGCTGGACACCGTCAAGATGTGTGATGCCTCTGTCTTCGGCTTTGATGAAAATAAAATGCCGCGGGGTAATATTTTTGAATTCACCCGGATGACCGATGAGCAGCTTGCCGGGCTGCGTCTGGAAATGGAGCTCGACGAAGAGCTTTTGAAAAAGGGAGCCCTCGCCGACGGTCGTCTGGTCATTAAGGCGGCGGCCAACATGGCCTACCCCATGGGGCTGCGCACCGAGATGCTGGCCGATGAGATTCTCGTCATCTGCCGGAGAGTGGGGCTTCCCTTTGAAGTAGTCGCCGGCTGGGGCTGCGACACAAGAACCATGCTGGGAAAGGGTGCGCAAAAGGGCCTTTGCGTGATGGTCACCGTGCCTCAATTGATAGGTGGCGGCCACGTCGGCCTGGCTGTCGCCGACAGTATTTCCGTGACGCAGCGCTCCCGCCTGATCGCCGACATGATGGCCCGGGCGGATGTGATTATCGAGTCGGCGGTTGCCCTGACCCAGGAAATCCACGACGGCCCGTTTGAGACCTATACAGGGCACGGCATCTGGTCGTGGTGGCGTGGAGAGACGGTTTTCAGCCTCGAAGGCAAGACTCTGATCCGCTTTGATCTGGATGAAAACATCCGGCTTGCACAGGATCTGCAAAAAGACAGCGCGATGATCCAGAAGGCGATAAACGAAGGTCTTCCCAAAACCAAGCTGTCGAAAATTCCGTTTCGCATGGAGATGTCGGCCTTCGCGCGCCATGAAGGGAGTATTCCGGTCATAGGCGACATCGGCATGATCTGGCCGGTCTTCGCCCTGAAAATAGCGGACGCCCTGGGCATAGATCTGGAATTCATGAGCTACAAGCAGGAGACACAGGAAGGGAAGGAAATGAGACAGTGGATTGTGGAGCACATAAATTACTTTGACCGCGAAAAAATGCTCGCCGGTCTGAAAAGGTGGGAAGAAGAAAATGGCAATGCCTAGAATTCTTGGGGTTATACCCTCACGCTACGCCTCATCGCGGCTGCCCGGAAAGCCGCTTATTGACCTGTGCGGTAAAACAATGCTTGAGCGAGTCTATGAGCGTGCCGTCGCCGCGAACGTATTTTCCCGTGTGATCATAGCTACGGATGACCACAGGATTTATGACGCGGCGAAGAAATTCGGCGCGGATGTCGTCATGACGCGCGCCGACCACCCCGACGGCTCCAGCCGTGTGGCGGAGGTGGCCCGCGGCATCGACACAGATTATGTGATAAACATCCAGGGAGATGAACCGATGCTTGACCCGCGGATGCTCCGTGAGCTGGCAGACGGTTTCATGGCGGACAAATCAGCCGACAGTGCAACCGTCTCGGTCCCTGTTTCAGACCCGGAGGCGCTCTACAATCCCGGTGTGGTCAAGGTGGTCAGGGCTCAAAACGGACGGGCTCTTTATTTCAGCCGCTCACTCATCCCCTACCCGCGTGTGGACACGGGATGTACGGTTTACGAGCATGTGGGCGTTTACGCCTTTACAAAAGAATTTCTTCTCAAAATGGTCGAGCTGCCGCCCACACCGCTTATGGAAACTGAATCGCTCGAGCAGTTGCGCATACTCGAACACGGCTACACGATGGCGGTCATCGTCACGCAGTACCCCTCACAGGGGCCGAACGTGAACACGCCCGAAGATGTGGAAAAAATCCGGCGCATCCTGGAAAACCAAAACGGCCGCCGCTGAAACTTCAGAAAGCGCCATCAAGGTTGATATTTTTTCGCTGAAAAATACGGCGGTGATATCACCTGAAGGCACTTAAGCGCTCATAATGAAGCAAGCGAAGAAAAAAGACGATGTTATCGGCTTTTCTCCAGATGGCTTACCTGCACCGTCAATGCTTGACCTTATAAAATGTAGGATAAAGTTTTTTTGCGCAGTCGGGGCAAATCGAGTGGCTGAATTCCGCCTTTGAGTGATCTCTGATATATCCTTCTATCTGCTCCCAGTAGCCGTTGTCGTTGCGGATTTTCTTGCATGAAGAACAGATGGGCAAAAGTCCGCTCAACTCCTTGATTTCCGAGAGGGCTTTTTGCAGCTGACGGTTGGCCTTTTCGAGTTTGGTGAGCTGTACGAATTCCTTGCGCTGCAGTGTGCCGTTTCGGTTGGCGGTGAGCGCCCCGACCCCCACCGGCAGCAGAAGAATGATAACCAGCGCCAGAAGGTTGATCGGCTCAGCCCCCAGCACAAAACGTGTCACTACGGTGATGGCCACACCGTAAACAGCCGAGATGAGCGACGAGATAAAGCGGATGGGCAGAAAAAGAAGCAGAGCGGTCAGCTGAATCATGATGACCACGATGACCACATACTTAAACTCGGGACGGTAAATGAAAAAAATCATGAAGCTTGTGATGTAAGCGATTGTCACCCACATCATGACATGACTCAGGCGTGAAAAATCAGTTTCCGGTTTCATCAAAATCAGCACCGCCACGAGAACCGCAACAGTGATAAGGCGAAAGGTAAGTAGATAATAAAACGGTCGCACCGCGCCGAGGGCAATGTAGTCGGGAATGGCAAAAAGCAAGAGGAGCACAATCCATACCACGACCGCAACCCGGAAATGACGGACAACTGATATGCGGACGTGTTCACGAAAAGACTTCTCCATGGCCGGGTCGGTAAATTCGGCGAGCCATGCGGAGATATTATAGCGGTCAGCATCTTTGTTCATATTCAGACATATATAATTCCGGATTAAACAGTCTTTCTATAGCATGAAAATACCACCCTAACCACTAATTGTTGTCAGAGTCAGGCTGAGTAATTGTTAGACGATGTGAAACGGGCATCCTACTGAAAGTATGGCAAGTTTTTCTCACAGGGATTCAGCGGTTTTCATGGAGTTTATCCATCGCCTTTTCCTCTCCTCACTTTCCATGAAGTAACTAATTGTTCAGAAACAGGTGGCGACTTACGACGGAATAGGCAGGCAGCATGGCAAAAGAGAGACAAAATGACTTTGTGCAATCTTATCGTGTTTCATTTAGGCTAAATATCCAAATGGCCATTTTTTCACGGCGACGACAGCACATTGAAAAAACGATTGACAAAAACTCAAAATGAGTGATTACTCACTCAACAAGAGTACAACAGTGGAATGTTTTGTAAGTATATGAAATAATAGATTTAACAAAGGGTGTTTGTTATGCAGGAAACCGATTTAACAATATCGGAAAAAGAAAGAAAGATTCTTGATGCGGCGATTACCGTCATTGCGGAAAAGGGCTTCAGTGCGGCCAGTACGAGCGAAATTGCGCGCCATGCCGGAGTCGCGGAGGGAACTATTTTCCGTTACTTTAAAACAAAAAAAGGCATTCTGCGCAGCATCCTGATCCACTTGGGTAATGTCATTGCGGAATCGCTGGTGGTGTACGGCCTCAATAAAATTCCTGACCAGGACAGCCGTGAAGATATCCGGGCCGGCATCAAATTGGTATTAAAAGACCGCATATCTATCATCGATGCCGTTTTCCCCATGCTGCGCATTGTGATCACGGAGGCAATGTACCATGACGATATTCGGCAGATCCTCTATGACAAAATCATTTCCCGGGTCGTCGAGGTGTTTGAAGGATATCACCAGGAGATGGTTGATAAAGGGCTGATGAAAAGAGAAATCGACGCCGTCGTTGCCGGACGCAGCATTCTGGCCAACTTGGTTCTTTTTTTTGTTTATCGTAATCTGTTTAGCCCGATGATCGAACTTGACGATTATGACCGGGAACTGGACCAGGTCATTGACGTGATCATGTACGGAATCGCCATTCCGGCAAGCGGAGACAATCAATAGGAGAAGCGGCCTTTATGAAAATCAAAATATCGCATTTTTTCCTTTTCTGGCTTGTACTTTTTCTGATGTTTGGTTGCGGCGATAAAGACTCATCCGGGCCGGAGGCTGCACCTGTTTTCGTAATTGCCCAAAAAATCGAAAAGAAGGCGGTGACCAGAGTCATTGCCGTCAGTGGAAACATAGAAGGGTCGAAAACCGCCCGGCTGGGTTTCATGGTGTCCGGGAAGATCAACTACATCGCGGCAAGAGAAGGGGCCATGATTGAAAAGGGGCAACTCCTTGCGAGCCTCGATCCTGAAAATTACCTGATTGCCAAGGAAATTGCCGACGCCAACGTGGCTCAGATCCAGGATGAGTATAATCGGCTGAACCTCATGCGCGAACGCGGAAGCCTATCCGAAAGCGACTATTCCAAAATCTCCAACGGGCTGAAAATGGCCAGAGCGCAGCAGAAGCTGCACTCGAAAAATCTGGCCGAGACCAAATTGTATTCTCCCTTTCAGGGGGTGCTGCTCAAGCGCGGGGTGGAGGTGGGGGAAATTATCGGCGCTGGTTTACCACTTTTCGGCGTGTCGGATATTCGCCTGGTTCATGTGAACGCTTCCGTACCGGAAACCGATCTGCGCTTCATCAAAATGGATATGAAAGCAAAAGTTTATGTTGCGGCCATTGATTCGGTGTTTTCGGGAAGAGTGATTGAAGTCGGGTCCGTAGCGGAACCGACCACGCGGGCTTTTTCCGTCAAGATTGAAGTGCCCAATCCCGACGGAATCCTGCGGCCGGGTATGACGGCCGAGATTCAAATTCCGTCCGGTCGTGGGGAGGAACTGATCCTTGTTCCCGGAGAGGCGGTTTTGCGTGACATGGACAATACGGCCTATGTCTTCGTCGTGGACAACGTCAAAGGGCAGGCTTTCCGGAGGAAAATATCGCTGGGGAAGATCGACAAAAATGGAATCGTGGTGGCTGCGGGTCTTGTGCCCGGTGAACTGGTCGTGGTCGGTGGCCAGCATAAACTGCATAATGGATCTTTGATCACGCTCAAACAGACATTATGAACTTTGTCAAAAAATCACTCAAATATCCACAGGTCACCCTGTCCATTCTCGCCTTGGCGTTTCTGGTTGGCGTGCATTCCCTGGTGGCAATGCCTCGCCGTGAAGATGCCAAAGTCAAGGTCCGCGTAGGGCAGGTGATCGCCCTTTATCCCGGTGCCAACCCCCTGCAGGTGGAAGAGCAGGTTACCAGGAAACTGGAACAGTATCTATTCCAGTACGCGGAGGTGCGAAAGGAAAAAACGACCTCCGTGACCTCGGATGGCATGGTGGTGATCACTGTCTGGTTAAACAATGACGTCGAAAAGTTCGATTCCTTCTGGAGCAAGCTGAATCATCAACTGAACGTCCTGAAAGTTGTCAACCTGCCTGCGGGTGTATACGGTCCCGTCATAAATTCGGAGTTCGGCGACACAGAAGCGCTGATTATCGCCATAGAAATGGACGAGCCGCGGTATGCCCAGCTTCGGGGCTACGCGCAAAAACTGGAAGACACGCTACGAACAATGAAACAGGTGTCGAAAATCAGGCGCATCGGCGAGCAAAAGGAGCAGGTTGTCGTCTTTACCGACAGCGCGAAGATGGCACTTTATGGAGTCCAGCCGGATCAGGTAATGAAAATCCTCCAGTCGCAAAATACGATAGGCCCGGCTGGCGACCTGAAGGCATCCGATGCCCGTATCCCTCTTTATACGCAGGGATACTACAAAACGGAAGAGGAGATCGGCGGCCAAATCATCGGTTTCGCGAAAACCGGTGAAATTGTTCGCCTCCGCGATGTGGCCCGTATAGAGCGGCGCTTCGAGGAACCGTCCTCCAAAATCATCGTCAACGGCCGGAGCAGCATCCTGCTTGCTGTACAGGCACATGAAGGATACAATATTGTTGCCTTTGGAAAAGCGGTGGACCATAAACTCAATGAAGCGTCCAAATGGCTTCCAGCCGGTGTCAAACTAAACACGATCGTCAATCAGCCCAGAATCGTTAAACGGAATGTCAGCCATTTTTTGTTTGAGTTTGTCCTAGCCATTACTGCGGTGATTCTGGTCATTATTCTCCTGCTTCCTTTCCGGGTTGCCGCCGTCGCCGCCACGGCGATTCCCATGACGATTGCCACGACATTCGCGCTGCTGCATTTTTTCGGCATTGAACTGCACCAGGTCTCACTTGCGGCTCTGATCGTTGTGCTGGGCATGGTTGTGGACGACGCGGTCGTGGTTGCCGACAATTATGTCGAACTACTGGACCACGGCGTCCCGCCGCAAACCGCCGCCTGGAAAAGTGCGACCGAGCTGGTGGTGCCCATTCTGACGGCCACCGTAACCATCATCGCGGCCTTTTTACCGATGGTTATGCTGTCGGGTATGGTGAGAGATTTTATTGTCGCTTTGCCGCTGACGGTCTCTATCGCGCTTTCGGTTTCCTTTGTCGTCGCCATAGTGCTAACTCCGATACTGTGTCTGACCTTCATTCGCAAAGGCCTGCGCAATCCCGCCGGGGACTCGTCCCCGGAATTGCCCCACAAATCCGTTCTTAACCTCATGCAATCCGGCTATGACCGCGCCATTGTCTGGAGCATGGCACATGCCCGACTGACCATCCTGATCTGTATCGGGGCCATGGTTATGGCGATTGTCTTGTACCATATCATTCCGCAGAAATTTTTTCCGGAGGCCGAACGCAACCAGCTGATCGTTGATTTGTGGATGCCCACCGGCACCAAGCTGGAGAAAACGGAGATCGCGATCGGTAGAATTCAAGAACTGATTCAGATCGACCCGGCCGTAGTGTCCTATGCGACATTCATCGGCTCCAGTATTCCACGCTTTTACTACAATTTCATGCAGGGGAACCCAGCGACCAATTTCGCACAAATTCTCGTCAATACACGCCGAGATGACGACGCAAAGCGATTGCGTAACGAGTTGAACGGGCGGGCAGACGAAGTGGTACCAGAAGGACGGGTCCAGGCTAGGCTACTCCAACAGGGGGTTCCTTCGGACGCCTCAGTGGAAATCAGGATTATCGGTGAAGACCTAGACACGATGAAATCCATAGGGAGCAAGGTTGAGGACATTCTCCGGCAGACGCAAGCCGTTGCCTTTCTCCGTTTGGACAGCCGGGAGGATTATTGCGGCATTGCTGTCCAACTCAGGGACGGTGCCGAGCGCTTGGGGTTCACCACCGAAAGCGTGGCGAAATCCATCTATGCAGGATTCACCGGTGTTCCCGTATCCACACTGTACGAAGGGGATGTGGCTGTGGATATAGTGTTTCGCTTGGATGAAAAAAATAGGCGGCACTTCGGCGACGTTGAAAACCTGTATCTGACCTCTCCCGTGACCGGCGCGGGCGTGCCGCTTCGCCAGATTGCCTCTTTGGAGCCACAGTGGCAGACCGGTCGGATCAACCATCTCAATGGGCTACGTACTCTGACCGTGCAGTGCGAACCTGCGGAAGGCTATCTGGCCTCGCAAGTGTTGAAAATGGCCGGTCCACGGATAGCTGGCCTTTCCCTGCCCACGGGTTACAAAATCGAATACGGGGGAGAGTATGAAAACCAGAAAGAAACCTTTTCCGAAATGCTGACGGCCCTGGTCGTCAGTCTGTTTATGATTTTTTTGGTGTTGCTTTTGCAGTTCCGCAACCTGAAGGAAACACTGATTGTGATGTTAACTATTCCGCTCAGCATGTTCGGGGCCATGCTGGGCCTGTTGATGACCGGTAACCCGTTCGGATTTACCGCATTTGTAGGCTTGATCAGCCTCTCCGGTATCGTGGTTCGCAATGCTATCATCCTTTTGGACCATGCCGACGAACTGCACCGCGGCGGAGCGTCCATCGCAACAGCTGCCCTCGAGTCCGGAAAAAGACGACTGCGTCCCATTTTCCTGACGGCCAGCGCGGCGGCAATCGGCGTGATTCCCATGATCATTTCCGGTTCTCCGCTATGGAGCCCTCTGGCCAGCGTGATTGCGGTAGGAATCATGCTTTCCATGGTTATTTCCCTGTTCTTGGTACCGGTGCTGTATGCTGGCCTGATGAAGCCAATCGATGAAGGCCGGGAATTGCCAGCCGGTTCGCAGGCAACCGGGATTATCGGCAGGGGGAAAAAATTGATGATCCTTTCCATTGTCGCCGTTTGCCTGTTGTCGGCCGCTGCCAGCGCGCATGAGCTTCCCGAAGCTTTGAACCTGCAAAAGGTGATCGATTTGGCAGTACAAAACAACCGGTTACTTGCCATCAAGAAGCTACAGGTACAGGAAAAACAGCAGAAGGTAAATGAAGACCGTGTCAAGTTTTTTCCGGCGGTCATCGTTGGCGCTGCTTATCAATACAACAACAACATCTGCAATGCGACGCTGCAGCAGGGAGCTCTCGGTCAGGCGACCATTGGTACGACAACCATTCCGATTCCGTCTGCCGACACAACACTGAAAATGGGGCAAACGGATATGTACACGGCCGGAGTGATGGTGTATCAGCCCATTTCGCAGATTCCGAAAATCATGGCCGGACTCAATGTGTCCAAAACAGATCTGGAAATTGCCAAAGCCGATCAGGCCAGGGCAACCCTGCAGGTGAAGCAGACCGCAGAAAAACTGTATTTTGGTTTGTTGATCCAAGAGCAGCGGAAAGAAGAGGCTCAGATTAGACTGGATCTGGCCCGAAAGAAGCTTTACGACGTGGAAAGCGCCGTGCTGGCTGGCAAAACAACGGTTTCCAATCTAATGGGGCTGAAGGCAAATGTTGCTGATGAGGAGCAAAACCTTCTCAGAATCAAAGCTCAGACAGAAGATTATTTTGACGATTTAAGGCGGCTGACCGGTTTGAAATCCTCATCCTTTGTACTAGCGCCAGTGCCCGTGGACGATCCGGGAGTCGGCACCACTCCGGCTGATATTCCCGAATGGCAGGAAAATCAGGATTTGAAAATTGCCGCTCTGTATCAAACGAAGGCCCAGCACGCTGTGAATGCCGGACGATACAGCTATCTGCCGGATTTAGGCATTTTGGGCGGCTATGTTTACCAAGATGTCACCACTGGGTTGACTGGAGGCATGCCGAATCCCTTTATCAACGGGGATATCGGCCTGGATTCCCGGTGGACGATACGGGATGCATTTATCGGCGTGGTTTTAAAATGGAACCTTCAGGATGTGGTTTCCAACACATACATTACACGACAGCGTCTCTTCCTGAAAAAGCAGGCCGAGGAGAACCTGGCAAATACGCAGGAACAGATCTATGCCGACACGGAAAAAGCGCACCGCAAGCTGGCGCAGGCCGCCGAACTCATCAGTGTTGCCGGGAAAGTCGTCGAATACCGCCGCGAAGATTTCAAAATTCAAGCCGACCGGTTTTCTGCCGGCCTGAATCTGGAGGCGGACTGGCTTACGGCAAAAGCTGCTCTGGCGAAAGCTGAAGCGGATTTGCTGGCCGCGCACCTGAACTATCGCATGGCCTGGACGGAGCTTCAAATCCTTGCCGGCTGCTACTGAGGGAGACAGGGGCTTTCTTTGAATATGATGCGGCCGACATGGACAATGGTTGCACCTTCCTCGGTGGCCACTTCGAAATCATCCGTCATCCCTATGGAGATTTTATCCATCCGAACATTCGGGATAGCCGCGGCATGAATTTCATCCAGCAGTCTGTAAGGGATTGGGGCTCAGGTGTGTTGCTTATTACGACGGAGCTCAGAACAAGAAACTGATTTTCCTGACCAGCAAATTCACCTTACCAGCCCTGACCATCACGAAGATTTACCGCCTTTACAAGCGCTTAAGGATGTTGAAATGATAGAAGAAAACTGCGAAGTCAACAAACTGCTGAATTTATTCGATTAATGTTGGGACAATGGTGATAAGAGTTGACACACCAAAAACAGGAAGGTATATTCGCCACATCAAGCATTAATGCAAATATGGCTTTGAAATAGCGGACATACAAAACAACAGAGGGGTGAAATGAAAGCTCCGCAGGAAATCATTGCTCTTGTTGAACGCTTTGATCAAAATCTTCAAGCTTATCAATCCGGCAAATATAACGAAACGCAACTCCGGCGGGAATTTATCGATCCTTTTTTTAAAGCATTGGGCTGGGATGTAGAAAACACATCCGGTTATGCCGAAGCCTACAAAGATGTCATTCACGAAGACGTGATAAAAATCGGTTCTACCAACAAGGCGCCGGATTATAGCTTCCGCATCGGCGGCACGCGCAAATTTTTTGTTGAGGCAAAAAAACCTTCCGTAAATATTGCCGAGGATATCGGCCCTGCCTATCAGCTCAGGCGCTATGCCTGGTCGGCAAAACTGCCCCTTTCCATCCTTACTGATTTTGAGGAATTCGCCGTTTATGACTGTCGCGTTAAACCGGGCAAAGCCGATAAAGCATCCACTGCGCGCATCATGTATCTGAACTATAAAGATTTTCTGACACGGTGGGAGGAAATAGCTTCTATTTTTTCCAAAGAAGCTCTGATGAAAGGTTCTTTCGATAAATACGCGGAAACGAACAAAACAAAAAGAGGCACCGCAGGCGTTGACGCTGCTTTTCTATCTGAAATCGATTCCTGGCGGCAGGCGCTCGCGCAAAATATCGCCCTGCGCAATCTCAGTCTCACCCAGCGTGAACTCAACTTTGCCGTAACCAAAACGATTGACCGCATTATTTTTCTGCGCATTTGCGAAGACCGGGGCATCGAACCCTACGGCCGGCTTATGGCGCTGCAAAACGGTGCGGGCGTTTATCAGCGCCTGACGAAATATTTTTATGACGCAGATGATAAATATAACTCCGGCCTGTTTCATTTCAGACGGGAAAAAGATCGCATTGAGCCGCCCGACGATTTGACTTTAACTCTTTCCGTTGATGATAAAATCTTAAAAGATATTTTCAAAAGCCTTTATTATCCCGAAAGCCCGTATGAATTTAGCGTTTTGCCCGCCGATATTCTCGGACAGGTTTATGAACAGTTTCTGGGTAAAGTGATACATCTCACGCCGGGGCATCGCGCCAGAGTGGAAGAAAAACCGGAAGTGCGCAAAGCGGGCGGCGTCTATTATACACCGACATATATTGTCGATTACATCGTCAAAAACACCGTGGGCAAACTCCTCGAGGGCAAAACCCCCAAAGCGGCGAAAAAACTGCGCATCCTCGACCCGGCCTGCGGTTCCGGCTCTTTCCTTATCGGCGCATATCAATATCTGCTGGATTGGCACAGAGACAGGTATATTGAAGACGATGCGGAAAAACACGCCAAAGGCAAAGACCCGAAGCTTTACCAGAAAATCCGCAATGAATGGCGGCTGACCACGGCGGAGCGCAAGCGCATTTTGTTAAACAACATCTACGGCGTCGATATCGACCCGCAGGCAGTGGAAGTAACCAAGCTCTCGCTGCTGCTCAAGGTTTTAGAAGGAGAAAGCGACGAGACCATCAAATCAGCTTTCAAACTATTCAACGAGCGCGCCCTGCCCGATTTGGGCAACAACATCAAATGCGGTAATTCGCTCATCGGCCCGGATTTTTACGAAGGCAAACAGACCAGCTTTCTGGACACGGAAGAAATCCATCGCGTCAACGCTTTTGATTGGGATAGGGAATTTCCGGAAATATTCAAGGCCGGCGGCTTCGACGCCGTCATCGGCAATCCGCCGTATATACGACAAGAAATGATTGGCGATTTTAAGGAATATTTTCAGCAACATTATAAAGTATATGATGGCGTAGCAGATATTTTTGCGTACTTTATTGAAAGAGGAATAACATTCCTTAATCAAAGTGGATTCTTTTCCTATATCGTTGCTAATAAATGGATGAGAGCCAACTACGGAAAGAATTTGCGTCAATGGCTTAAAAAACAAGGCCTAGAGGAAATAGTCGATTTCGGTGATTTACCCGTTTTCCAAAAAGCAACGACATATCCTTGCATCATTCGTGTCGCCAATAATAATCCAGGCAATAAGGTTAGTATAATTCCTGTAAAATCTCTGAATTTCACTGATCTTCAGGAATATGTGGAAAAAGAAAAATTTATTTTGGAGCGTAATAAGCTCGACGATAACGGCTGGTCACTTTCTGATGAACGCACACAAAAGTTACTGGACAAGCTTAAAAAAACAGGCATCTCGCTGGGTGAATATGTAAAAGGTAAAATCTACTACGGTATTAAAACCGGCCTGAATGAAGCCTTTGTAATTGACGCAGAAACACGGAAACGGCTTATCGCTGAAGATAAAAAGAGTGCGGAAATTATCAAGCCTTTTTTGCTTGGCCGGGATATAAAACGTTACAAGCAACCAAAAGAAAACAAATATCTGATTCTAATTCCTAAAGGCTGGACAAGAGATAAATCAAATAACAACCCGTGGAATTGGTTCGTGCAAAACTACCCGGCGATAGCGCAGCATTTAAAACCGTTTCAATCAAAAGCCGAGAAAAGATATGATAAAGGCGAGTATTGGTGGGAATTGCGGGCATGTGAATATTATGAAGAATTTGAAAAGCCTAAAATAATGCTCCCTGACATTTCGTTACGTGGTAATTTTTCCTTAGACAGCGAAAACGGAAAGTATTGTGTCAACACTGCCTATATAATATCGAGTGCAGATAAATATCTTCTAGGAGTTTTAAACTCATCACTGATCACATTCTTTTATAAATCTACATCGGCAACTTTCCGTGGAGGCTATCTACGGTTTATTTATCAATATCTGGCAATAATTCCCATTCAAACCATTGACTTCAACAAACCTGCGGAAAAGAAGATGCACGGTCATATGGTGCAACTTGTAGAACAAATGCTTGAACTGAACAAACAACTTACCGAAGCCAAAACCGACCATGACCAAACATTAATCCAGCGTCAAATCGATGCCACCGACAGCCAAATCGACAAACTGGTTTACGGGCTATACGATTTAACCCCCGAAGAAATCACCATCGTGGAAAGAAGTATTTAACGGAGATTGGGCTCAGGCCTTGCTATATAAGGTTTCTGATGTTTCAAGACCTGAGCCTATGGGCTTTTGAGTGGGCGAAATGAGTCGGCTGCACAGTCAGCTTTTTTCCCTTTGCGCTTCTTGCTCTCCTTCTTGCGCGAAGTCGCCTGTCCGGCGAAGGTGCTCGGCGTAAAGCTCCGACTTATTTCCATAGCAGGTGGCAAAGGTGTTGATGATCGCGTCGAAGGGCACATCAGCGAAGGAGCCGTGGTCGGTGATGTATTCCATGTGCCTGCGCCCCTCGAGATCGAAGGGGTGGAAAATCGCATCGGACGTGCCGTCCCAGTCCAGCGGCTTGACACGGAACTTTTCGCAAAGGGACAGGTTGAAAGTCGGTGTCACTTTGATCCAGCGGCCATCGAGAAAGATGTCATTGTAGCCGTGGTAATAAAAAGTGTCCGTCTGCATGAGTTCCTTTAGGCGCGCGGTCGTCAGGTGATTGCGCACGTCGGCAAAGTGCAGCCTGCAGGCAATGCCCTCGGCGCGCAGCGCGGCGGCCAGCACGATGGCCTTGGCCACGCAATACCCGTAGCCCTGCTTCAGTATCGTGCTGGCCTTGAAACCGTGGCGCGTCGGTTCGATGCGGTACGGGTCGTAATAAATCCCATCACGTACGGCATAGTACAGGCGCACGGCTTTTTCTCGCTCAGTTTCGGCTCCGGCCACGGCTATGCGGGCGAATTCCCGCACCTCCTGCGAGTCGCTGTCGATAAATTCCGTGGGAAGAAGAAATTCTTTTTGCATGGCCTCTCCTTCAGGGCTTGATCATGACTTTGACCGCAGCCGGGTCCTCAAGTTGTGTGCGGAAGGCCGTGGCCGCCTCGTCGAGGGAAAAGCGGTGCGTGATCATGCCTTTGGTATTTACCTTGCCTTCCTTGAACAGCTCGATGACTGCCCGGAAATTGCCGCCCAGACAGCCTATCAATGTGAGATTTTTACCGATGACCGGCAGGGGCTGCCAGGTAAGAGGGTCTTCATAGACTCCGACCAGCAGGATTTTCCCCCCGCCCCGGGCGATTTCCACCGCCTGATCGAAGGCGGTCTGGTTACCGGCGCATTCCACAACCGTGTTGACACCCATGAGGTCGGTCGCCTCCATGACAGCCTCAACCGTATTTTGTGCCGCCGCGTCAATAATCACATCCGCTCCGCTTAATCTCGCGGCCTCCAGACGCGAGGGCCTCCGCCCCGCAGCAATTACTTTTTTCACTCCCATCGCTTTCAAGATCTGGACGGCATACAGACCGATCACGCCCAGGCCGATCACGGCGACAACCTCGTCAGGCTTGGGTTGGCCCCGGTTTACTGAAAAATAAGAAATGGAAAATGGCTCTACCGATGCCGCGTCTTCATAGCTCATTTCATCAGGTATGGGAAAAACCGTGCGGCCGGGAGCCGCAAACGGTATATGTACATACTCGGCCATCGCTCCGGGAAGCTGATAACCCAGGAGCTCCATCGCCTGGCA
>Ga0255342_1002045_pt1 | contig 26298 bp, 32 predicted proteins | sample wastewater_treat_3_FD_192416 | JGI IMG/M metagenome (GOLD analysis project Ga0255342, IMG submission 192416) | Wastewater microbial communities from Lulu Island WWTP, Vancouver, Canada - plant14 | ecosystem: Engineered > WWTP > Wastewater > Unclassified | place: Canada: Vancouver, British...
ATGGGAACAGACACATTCGCAGCCTATGGAGTCTCCGAACGAATAGCCGCCAAAACTCCTGGAACTCTTTTGTTACCACCAATTCCTTTTGGGGTGAGCGACGGACTAATGCCATATCCCTTCACCATAACCGTTACGCCACAGACTCTGGCTCAAGTTGTTTTCGAGATCATGGCATCATGCATAGAGCAGGGAATGAACCGTTTCCTAATTGTAAACGGACACGGAGGAAACAATTCTGCCATTGATGTAGCGGCGCGAAAAGTAAGGAAGGCTTTCCCATCGGCTAAAATCGCAGCGTCTATGGCGTGGTGGATCTCTGGGCCCAAACTATGCCCGCAAGGGACCTTTGGTGAAGACTATGGCATAGGGCATGCAGGCGAAGCGGAAACATCCACAGCTCTTTACCTGGTACCTGATCTGGTTGATATGGACATAGCCAGAGGAGAGTGGCCTCAATCGCCTAGTGAGGTAAAACTGTTCACAACCATACCCGAGACATCGAAGACTGGTGCTACCGGCGACCCCAAAAATGCAACATCTGACAAAGGACAGCAAATACTCGAGCACTTGTCCGATTACTTAAGCAGGTTTCTTATGGAGATGGATCGGACTGATTGGAACTTCGTGCGCGACGACTGGGCATTCTTAGACAAGTAGAGAACAGATCGAAGTAAAGGTACTTACGCTTACCCTGAGACAGCCCCTTAAATAAACGCAGTTAGGGGCGGGTTACGTGATGGTGCCGGGGGCGGGATTCGAACCCGCACGGGCTCAAAGCCCAAGGGATTTTAAGTCCCCATTGTCTACCTGTTCCAACACCCCGGCTTTTCCCTACATTTCCCGGCGGGACCCACGCCCTCCTCGTTTGGCGTCTACGTTCTTCTTGAGGTCTGCCTGACGTTCCTCACTTTCCTTCATGAAACGAGCAACCTTCTCCTCAAAATTAGACTTCGGACGCCGCGACTCTACGACAGAACGTTTGTGGTAGTCCGGGTTAGCTTGTTTGATGCTCAAACCAATCTTGCCCGAGGGATCAACCGACAAAACCTTGACTCTGACTCTGTCATTTCTCTTTACATAATCGTTAATATCTTTTACATACTCGTCAGCGATTTCAGAGATGTGAACCAATCCTGTGCTTCCATCAGGTAGGGTCACAAATGCACCGAAATTTGTAACTCCAGTAACAACTCCCTCTACAATCGCTCCCACTTCGAGGGCCATACCTTCTACATTCCTCCCAGGATACTTTGATAAATCTGGCAACTAGATTATAGGTGATGAGGGTTTTGAGCGTCAACAAACAAACCAGACCTAGTGACATTCTTCATAGGCGTCTAATTACATTCTCAGAATATTAGCAAGCGCGTGCCTATGTCAATACTTACTACCACCATACAATCTAATTACCATTCTATCGCTTTTCCTGATAACATTCCACTTAAACCGCAGAGATACCGCTCGTTTGAGTCCAATTGTGCCGAATTCTACCTAGCAGAAACCAGAATTCTGGTGTAAAATAGATTTGTACAAATTTTGTCCACAATCTGTGCATAACTTGTGGATAACCCGGGGGAAAAACTGTGCAAATCGAAATCCGGGGAGCCGAAAAACTGAGTTTTAGGGAGCGACAAGTAGTAGTCTTGAAAGAAACCGGCTACTCGACACAAAAGATAGCGGACAAGCTGGGGCTGAGCCAATCTACGGTCGCCACTTTGTACAACAGGGCAAAAACCAAGGGCTATGAGGTAGTTATTGTCATTTCAGGCGATCCTCTGAATCTGTTCGGCGGTGATGAGGTTGAGGAGGAATAGTCCATGCCAAGCAACAGACAGAAGAAACCACGGACTATTAAGCTTACCGGTCTATGGTTGGTCGTTGTGCTCCTCGTAGTTAGTTTCGCGATAAGGCAGACCGAAGTCGTCCGAATAAGGAGACGAATCGAGGAGGCGCAAGATGAGATCAATCATTTGCGCATATCCAATAGCGCCCTGGAACAGCAAATCGAAACGATGAGAACTGAAGAGTATATAGAAAAAGTCGCCCGCGAGAAGCTGGGTCTAGTAATGCCAGGCGAAGTACAATACATTCGGGTAATAAATTCTCAAGAGAAGTAGCATCCTCATATTGAGCAGGATATATCGCGAAGCATTGCCGAATCGGCTATTTCAAGGGCTCAGAATCTCCTCGAGACTTCAGTGCTTGCTCGGATAACTTGATATATAGCGATTCGGATGTTTTTTTGTCGGCACTCTCTGCCAAAGCGGCCACCTGTACAGTCATTTTTCGGGCTCCAAAGTTTATCTCCAGGATGTCGCCAACATCTATGTTTGTTGAGGGTTTGGCAGTCCGGCCGTTCTTTGTAACATGCCCTCCATCGCACAATTGCTGTGCTAGAGTCCTGCGCTTAACAATACGCGTGACTTTGAGATACTTATCAAGCCGCACTGCCACCCCTCCTTCGTCAAAACTCAATCCATGATACCAACTAAGTACAGCCCTTTAGGAACACCATTCTGAAACGGCAACATCTAAAAACGCTGCCCGTTTGGTTCAGGCTCCTATGAAACTTACTCGTCTTTTGCGCCCACTGCATCTTTCAATCCCTTGCCTGGTTTGAAAACGGGCATCTTGCCAGCAGGGATCTGGATGGGTTCTCCTGTTCGCGGGTTACGCCCTTCGCGAGCAGCTCTCTCTCTAACGCTAAAAGTTCCGAAGCCAAGGATAACAACTGGCTCGCCCTGAGCAAGGCTCTCTTGAACTACATCGATGAAACTGTTTATTGCCTTCTCGCTGTCTTTTTTTGTCAAACCCGATTTTTCGGCAACCTTAGATACAAGTTCAGATTTGTTCATCTAAATCCCTCCGTTTGATATTGTTCTTTAGAACTCAGATGGAGCCTATTGCCCACTATAAGACACCGGGGATCGTTGTTTGTCATTGTTTGGTGCAATTGTGGCCTCGACATACTAAAACCCTATCTTTTTACATTCTGCCTCTTAGTTTATCACCAATAAACCCAAGTTACACTACCCAAACGGCCCTATGTACCACAAGTTTTTCTGACAAAGAGTATCAAGAGTGCCCTCTGGCGGAGATAACAGCTGATCTCAGGATTCCTCTTTTTGGGACATCTTTGCCCGTTCCCACAGTTTATCGAGATAGTCCAGCCCTGCCTCTTCAATGGATACGTTTTCGTCTTTGAGGTAAGATTCTACTTGTCTAAATCTCCTCCCAAATTTCTCAATCGCATCCATAAGAGCGGATTCCGCATGGACGTCCAAATGCCTTGCCAGGTTTACACACGCAAAAAGAAGGTCTCCTACTTCATTGTGAATGTCCCGACTATCGCCCTTGCTACAGGCTTCTTTGACTTCTTCGATCTCTTCCTCGATCTTATTTATAACTCCTTGACTGTCGGGCCAGTCAAATCCAACTGTCGCTGCTAGACTCTGTTGCTTTTGGGCTCTCATAAGGGCAGGGAGCCCCTTGCCGACTTCGTCCATTAGCGAGTGCCCCTCTTCATATCGCCCAGGTTCATTACGCTTTATATTAGACCACAGTTTTTCTACATCCTCAGGACCCTTTACGCTTACTTCTCCAAAAACATGCGGATGCCTTCTAATAAGCTTATCAGATATCCCGTTGAGCACATCCTCAAACGTGAAGTCGCCTTGTTCATCTGCAATAGTTGCGTAAAGACCTATCTCAAGCATAAGATCGCCCAACTCTTCCTTGAGCTTATCGACATCATTTTCCGTCGCGGCCTGCGCAACTTCGTACGCCTCCTCTATAACAAAAGGCACAAGCGTTTCATAAGTCTGCTTTCTGTCCCATGGACACCCAAGAGGGCCTCTCAATGTTCTAACAATGTGGACAAACCGCTGCCACGCCTCGCTGCAAGATCCGCTGTTGTTTTTTTGTCATCTAGGCGTTTCATAGTATCCTGCTCCTTGGTATTTTGTCGAATAACAACGCCCATTTCGAAGTGATCAATTTGAGCAAACGCGTCGTGAAAATTTCAATGCCGTCTTAAGAGCTCCATCAGGCGTCTCATTAGATAATATCATGTTCAGCGAAGAGAACTTTGCGTCAAACCAGATACCTGGAAACTCTGTGCAAACCGACTGGATCTTTTCGAAAGGAAATAGGTGCGGGACCTCAACCTTAAACGCGAGTCGCCGTTTTCCCAAGACAACGTCTTCTACCGAGTAAGACACCTCAGTCATACCCGTAGAAGCACACATTATCTTCAGTCTGGCCACATCAAGCAAATTGTGTGTCGCACGCGGTAGGTCTCCGTATCTGTCTTCCAATTCAGATTCAATGGAGTTGAGCACATTTAGTTCCTGAGCGCCGGCAATCCTCTTGTAGAAAGCGAATCGCTCTTTGGAGTCCAAAACGTACGATTCAGGGATATAGGCATCGCACGGGATTTCTACGGCTGCTGATATTTGTTTGGGTTTTTCAACCGGCTCCCCTTTCATCCGTCTAACCGCTTGATCCAGAAGCCTTACATACATATCATACCCTACAAGCGTCATGAATCCATGTTGCTCAGGGCCTAAGAGATTGCCTGCGCCTCGTATCTCAAGATCCTGCATAGCAAGTCTGAAACCTGATCCCATGGATCCGAAATCTCTCAAAGCTACAAGCCTTTGCTCCGCCTCTTGAGTCAGCATTCTGTCTCTGCGATATGTAAAGAAGGCATACGCGATCCTGTTAGATCTACCCACTCTACCCCTAAGCTGATATAACTGGGCCAACCCGAGTTTGTCTGAGTCTTCCACTACGAGAGTGTTTACATTTGGAAGATCCAACCCTGACTCGATTATCGTCGTAGATACAAGCACGTCGTATTGCCCCTGCAAAAAATCCTGCATGGTAATGGCAAGGTCCCTCTCTCTCATTTGGCCGTGAGCAACCGCTATCCTAGCCTCAGGAACATATGACTGAATACGCTGAACCACCCTTGCGATGGACTGAACCCTGTTATGAACATAAAATACTTGCCCACCGCGACGCATTTCTCTTCGAATAGCCTGGGCTATAAGAGCTGGGTCGTACGGTATGACATATGTCTCTACAGGGAACCTGCCTTCGGGCGGTGTTTCGATGAGACTTACGTCCCTTATTCCTGTGATTGCCATGTTCAAAGTCCTTGGGATAGGCGTTGCTGTAAGAGTCAAGACATCGCACGTCACAGACATTTGTTTTAGTTTTTCTTTGTCTGCTACCCCAAATCGATGTTCTTCATCGACTATGAGAAGGCCTAAGTCCTTGAACTTGACATCTTTGCTCAATAGTCTATGAGTGCCTATTACAACGTCTACTGCTCCTAGTGCGACATCATTCAGTATTTTCTTTTGCTCTGCAGGTGTACGGAAGCGACTAAGGACCTCTACGGAAACTGGATAACCTGCGAAGCGCCTTGAAAAAGTGGCATAGTGCTGTTCGGCAAGGATTGTGGTAGGAACCAAAACTGCAACTTGTTTCGATTCCATGACCGCCTTAAACGTTGCTCGCATGGCCACTTCGGTCTTCCCATAGCCTACGTCTCCACACAGTAGCCTGTCCATGGGATAAGGCCTCTGCATATCCTCTTTGATTTCTTCTGTAGCCATAATCTGGTCTTCAGTATCCTCGTACTCAAATGACTCCTCAAATTCACGCTGCCAGGGTGTGTCGGGAGAATAGGCGTGACCCTGCCTGGATTTTCTCTGCGCCTCCACAACTAGAAGCCTTCTAGCCATGTCCTGTATGGATCTGTTTACTCTGGCTTTTATCCTCTGCCATTCGCCACTGCCAAGCCTTTGCAGTCTGGGCTTTGACCCTTCAGGTCCCACGTATTTCTCAATCATATCTACCTGGTCCAAAGGAACATACAAAGCATCTTCTTCTGCATACCTTATGTGAATATAGTCTCTTTTCGCGTCATTTACGGTCATGCTCTTTATGCCCATAAACTGGCCTACGCCATGATTAGCATGGACAACATAATCGCCCACTGCGAGCTCCCGCCAGTCTAAAGGTATCCGCGCGGCTCTTCGCTTTGGCCTGCGCACCTTGGGCTTCCCGTACAATTCATTTTCGGTGAAAACACAAAGGGCTAGGCTAGGGCAGTTGAAACCGTTCTGTCCACTGCCTACGGAAAGGGTAACAATACCAGGTTGAGGAATATCGGCAATCTCATCTCTCACCAAGACCTCTATATCCTCTTTTGCTAGCCATCGGTCTACAGCAGTGCGTCTCTCTTCGTTACCCGCTAAGAGCACTACCCTGTGGTTCTCGGTCAAAAGCTGCTTAATCTCGCCAACCATGTCCTGCCATCTTCCGGCGAAGGTAACCTGCAGTCTAGTATCTGCTTCCACTATCTCTCGAGGTACCAATCGTTCATATGTCCTTGGCAAAGAGGCGAACAACAATGAACTGTCTCTCAACTTGGACTCGATAAAAGCGGCAGGGAAATAGACGGACGCCTCCCGGGATTCCATCGCACCTGCTATTATTCGAGCAGATGCAATCTCGGTTCCGATCTTTTCAAACTCTCTTAGGCTCTCGCAACAAGTATCATATCCGTCCACTAACACAATCGGAGGATCCGCAAAGTAGTCGAATACAGAAGCACACTTGGTATATTCTTCCCCGCGAACAAGGTGGTCAGGGCTTTCTTCCAATAGCAGGAGATCTTGCGCAGGAACCAAATATGCCTCAGTAGCCATGTCGCTTGAAACCTGAGTTTCACAATCGAACACTCGTATTGAGTCTATCTCGTCTCCGAAGAACTCTATCCTATACGGATATTCGGAAGTAGGAGGAAACACATCAAGAATCCCGCCGCGAAGAGCCGCTTCGCCCTTTGCCTCTACCGAATAGACTCGTTCATATCCAAATCTTACTAGTTTCCTTATTAGAGTTTCAGGTTCAACTTTTTCGCCAACAGTCAGGCGGGTGCACCCTTCTCGGAAGCGTTCCTTAGGCATGACTTTTCGCATAAGGGCGTAAGCAGGCATTACCACTAACACTGGAGAGGTGTCTACGGATGCGAGACTGGACAGAGCAGAAATCCTCATACAAATAGATTCCCGGTTGTCTCGTAACTCAAATGGCATAACCTCGGCAGCGGGAAACAAGAACACCTTGTCGGGACCCAAGAGATCTCTAAGTTCGCGATACGATACTACAGCTTCTTCAGGGTTTGAATGGATCAAGACTGTTGAGATACGGGCTCTACTATAAATAGAAGCTGCGTAGAAGGTACGAGCATAACCCTGAGCGCCGGTCAGAACAACCGGCGTCCTCTTGCAAGAAATCGCATCAATAGCTTTTGAAGCGCTATCTAAGTTAGAAAACAGATCCAACAATCCAGGATGAGGCATTACTTATTCCCATACTCCTCAAGATCCAAACTGCGGTTATAACGGTTCATTGCTTCACCCAATCCCAAGACCAGTGAATCAATCACTCCAGACACTGCTGTGTCCAGGACAAAAGACAGCATGTCCTGATCGTCAAAAGGCGAGAGCACATATTCTACAGGGTCAACGTGTGGTTCAGGCCTCCCTATACCAATCTTAAGTCGGGCAAAGCCGTTGTCATTTATTGCATCAATAATAGACTGTACCCCTTTATGCCCTCCGGAGCTCCCGTTATACCTAAATCGGATCTTGCCAAAGGCAAGATCCATATCGTCATGGACCACAAGAATATCTGTATTTGACAATGAGAAGTCGCCAAGGAGCTCTGCGACGGCTACTCCGCTCTTGTTCATATAGGTCTTGGGCTTTGCCAGGATCACTTTGATTGGCTCTTGATCAATTCCTTGATCTATCCCGACGCCGTAATCACAAGGATTTATCGAGCCCAACGCTACGTCGTTCATCCCTCTATCGAAAAAGAGAATCCCTAGACGCCGGGCTAATCGATCAACCACCATAAAACCTACGTTGTGCCTAGTCAATGCGTACTTTTTGCCCGGATTACCCAAACCAAGAATACACTTCATCTGAACTGTCACCTGTCTCGCCTAAGAACGCACCTATTCTTCCTCGGGTTTGTGAACCTCTTCCACCTTCATCTCTTCCTCAACTTCTTCTTCCGCTACTTCTTCCTCGACAACTGTCCTAGGCGCTACGACCACAACTACAACCTCGTCTGGTGGAGTCATAATCTTTACGCCCTCCGGAACCTGAAGTTCTCCGGCCAAGACCGTGTCACCAAGGTTCAGGTGCGATACGTCAACCTCAAACTCTGTGGGTATGTCCCCAGGCAAGCATTCGACAGATATATCTCTAAGCTGCCTTTGAAGAACCAAGCCTTCTTTAGTTAGCTCGTCTTCGCCAACTATGACAACAGGAACTTCCACCTTAACTTTATCTGTCAAGGAAATCCTGTGAAGATCTACATGAATCACTTCACCGGTGATTGGATTGCGGTCTATGGCCTGTACCATCACATTTCCCTCAAGACCTAAGTCCTCGACCATAATCTTGTGAATGTGCCCTAGACTCTTAGACATTATTTTCTTCATTTCTTTAGAATTGATGGCTATAGGTACAGAATCAACTTCCTTGCCGTATAAGACTGCAGGCACCTGCCCATCTCTCCTCAGCGCCTTAGCGGCCCCTGTTCCAACGTCTCTTGTTCTTGCAAGTATTACTTCCTGCTCCAAAATCGTCACGCCCCTTCAAATTGCGAAAACATTCTTGAAATCCTTACCTGAACATGGTCGAAATAGACCTTCCCTCATGAATTCTGACTATTGCATCTCCAAAGATCTCGGCTACGGAAATAACTTTTACCATATCCTTCATGTCTTCTGCAATAGGTATAGTATCAGTTACTACCAATTCACTCAAATGCGCTTCCCGAAGAATGCTCGATGCTTCACCCGAAAACACTGCGTGGGTAGCACAGGCCCTTACCGAAGCCGCACCTTTCTCTAATAGCGCCTCCGCGGCCTGAGCAATACTACCGCCAGTATCGATTATGTCGTCGAGCAAAATGGCGTTCTTACCGTTCACTTTTCCGACAATATTCATTACTTCCGCCACATTTGGCTCAGGGCGTCTCTTGTCGATGAACGCAACGGGAGAACCTAGCCTCTCAGCCATATCTCGTACCCTAGTAATCCCGCCCGCGTCGGGAGACACTACTACTGTGTCGTTGAGGCTTTGACCTTTGAAATAATCAGCAAGCAAAGGTACTGCGGTCAGGTGATCGACAGGTATGTCAAAAAACCCTTGGATTTGTCCTGCGTGCAGATCCATTGTAAGCACCCTGTTTACGCCGGCAGTTACAAGCAGATTTGCCACGAGCTTTGCTGTTATCGGCTCCCTACCTCGGGTTTTGCGGTCTTGTCTTGCGTAGCCATAATGCGGAATCACTGCAGTAATTCTGCTCGCAGACGCTCTCCTTAGAGCATCTATGATAATCAACAACTCCATAAGGTTGTCGTTTACCGGATTGCATGTAGGCTGTACTACAAAAACATCGCATCCTCTTACGTTTTCGTTGATTATTACCTTGATTTCATCATTGGAAAACCTGCCAACTTCTATGGCGCCTTCAGGCACTCCAACATACTTACAGATGTTAGACGCAAGCCCCTTGTTGGCATTTCCGGAAAAGACCTTGAGATCCTGACCACCGTACCGAGACAATTACGTTACCCCCTAATCCTCTTGTTTTTTGCGCTTTGACACCCAACCATCCTTGTTGGTCTGCCACTGCCTTGCAATTCCCAAAGAACCGTCGGGTACATCTGAGGTAATAGTCGACCCTGCTGCAACAAAAGCATCCTTTCCAATTCTCAAAGGAGCAACAAGATTGGCGTTGCACCCGACAAATGCACCGTCATCGATCACCGTCTGGTGTTTCTTCACTCCATCATAGTTTACAGTGACAGTCCCTGCGCCTATATTGACGTAAGAACCCACAAAACAATCACCTAAATACGAATGATGGTGAACTTTGGAGCCCTGTTTTATTACACAATTCTTCACTTCTGCAAAGTTACCTATTGTTACCTGAGATTCAATGACGCATTTGGGCCTAATGTGCGAGTATGGTCCTATCTCAACGTTCTCCCCAATCTCAGAGTCCTCTATAACAGACATCCACACCCTGCTGCCATCCGCTACACATGAGTCAACTATGTAGCTAGAAGGGCCGATTACGCACCGTTCCCCAATCCTGGTGCTGCCAACTAAGAAGCTGTTAGGTTCAATTATGGTATCTTTTCCGACTTCAACACCATAGTCCACGTATGTGTTCTGTGGATCGCGAATTGTTACGCCCAAAGAACAGAGTTCCTCCAGAATCCTCTGTCTAACTTGTGATTCGGCGTATGCAAGATCGTACCTGTTGTTTACCCCGCAGACTGCTGTATTATCTTGCCACACAAAAGGCAACACTTTCAGTCCGTCTTTCGCAGCCATCTCAACTATGTCAGTCAAGTAGAATTCCTGTTTGGCATTTTTGTTGCGTAGGCTCGGAAGAAGCTCAGACAAGATACGTCTTTTCACTAGATAAATACCGGAATTGACTTCTCTTCTTTCTTCATCTCTATCTGAAATATCACTTGCTTCGACAATCCGTAATATATTGCCTTCTTTATCTCTCACCACACGCCCGTAGGAACCTGGATCCTCAAGAGTAGTCGTGATGACCGACAAGTCAGAACCGCATGCCGAGTGGCTGCGCGCAAATTCTCTCAACATCTGTCCTGTAATCAAAGGGGTATCACCATAAAGGATCATTACATCTTCACACTCAGAGGATATGCCGCAAAGAGCACATTTGACTGCGTGACCCGTACCCAGCTGTTGAGTTTGCCACGCAAACTCGATAGGGCACACATCTACTTTGCTTTCGGCCCACGTGCTGGTAACATGGTCTAGTATTTCCTGCCCCTTATGCCCCAGAACAATTACGATTTTGTCAGGGGCCAATTCCAGAGCAGCGTTGAGGACATAGTCTATCATTGGCCGTCCGCAAACAGGGAAAAGGACTTTAGAGGTATCAGACTTCATCCGGGTACCTTCACCAGCAGCCAATATCACCACATTTATTCCTGAACCATGCGACATGCCAATCTCTCCTAGGGTATTATATCACTTTGACAGTATACTTCTAACGAGTTCCAAGTCCTGGGGCTTGTCCACATCAATACCTATTTCCGGAGCCGCCACGTAAGCTTTACACTTCATACCTGCTATCTTGCCTACGTGATCCTCAATCTCGGGAAGTCCCGCAATACCAAAAACTATTTTGAGTACGAATCCCAAACCAAAAAACATGCCCATCTTTACTGGCGATTTGCGGTTCTCTATCATTGCGTCGACCATGGGCCACAACTTCTCAACATGGCTTCGTTTAATAAAGAAAAGATTGCCGCCGGTGTAGTTGGTGCCCTTAATCTTTGCGTATGTTCGCCGCACACCAGGGTATTTGCTATCACAATCTTCTTTCGCGCATACAGGATACACGAAGTCGGCCTCCGAAGATATGGCCGCGTGGAGGAATTCTCTTACGATTTGATCTGTTATGAGCGGGATATCTGAGGATGCCACTAGAACGTACTCAGTCTCTGCATGTGATACCCCAATCTTCACGTTGGAGATTAGATCCTCACCAGGCTCCACAATCTTTACCCTGTCACCCGCATACGCTGAAAGTCCGTCTTGGGGACCAACTAAGATCACGTTCCTTATTTCGGGAACACCGCGCAGAGCCGAAATTACGTAACCTATCATGGGCCTGCCACCAATGTCAATATTGGCTTCCAAAGGTTCATCACTTTCTGAGGCCAATTTCCCTGTGTTGGGTCTGGCAGCCAAAACTACAGCGTCTATCTCCAATGTCAATTACCTCCTTGTCTTTGTTATGATCACATCACAAATACCTGCTTCGTGGGGAAACACCGCCAAGAACCTTTCTTTCACCGCTAAGCTGTGCTCAAGCGAATCACAGACCCCATAGACTGCGGAACCGCTTCCGGTCATACAAGCCCCGTATGCTCCAGATGAAACTAGGCCTTCTTTGATACTCGATATCAAGGGATGAGATCTGCACACTGGCATTTCTAGATCGTTGAAAATCGCCCTCCCCAAGAACTCGGGATCACCCGATGAAAAAGCTTCCAAAAGCCTATCCATTCTGCGGTCTTTGTCGCCCAGACCCCCTGTTAGTCCATAATCCTTGCAAGCACTACCTTCTGACGAAAAAACCCCTAAGGTATTCACGGCGTCCCATTGATCATAGGCCCACTTAGTTGCAATTCGGTTTTCCGGAACAACCGTGACAAGCCAAAACTCTCCCCCATCTATTCTTTCGATGTGCTCTCCTCTTCCACTGCATAACGCCGAATGCCATTGGGGTGGGTTTGAGTTTGCACCTACGAAAAATGCAACATCAGAACCGACCCTTGCACCTATCTGAACCAGGTGATCGATGCTCCCTAGAAAACTGCCAAACATCAACTCTTGCAGAGCCAGAAGAACCGCAGCAGCATCCGAACTGCCTCCTCCCAGACCCCCGCCTACTGGGATGTTCTTTGTTATGTGAATCCCAAACCCTCTGTCTGGTTTGGTACCATGCTCTGATAAAAAGCAGTCAGCAGCTTTGTAGGCAATATTGTCAGTCTGAGGAACAAGGACCAACTCAGGGCAGACAATTTCAATACCCTGAGATCGTTCCTTCACTTGCACAATGTCAAATAGATCGATGGTTACCATTAGAGTCTCAATTTCATGATAACCATCCGGTCTCTTTGCTACTATGCTCAAGCCTAGATTAACTTTGGCATAAGCCTGGTGGTTTACCATAGTATCACCAACCGTATATCGAAAACCTCTTGCGCGATCTTAGCACCAAAACACAGTGTTTGTATTTTATTAATCCAACTAATAAAACGTACCCAATTCAGATTCAAGTATCAACCTTATTATGCTTCAAAACACATAGGACCGAACCATGTTTTTTGTCTCTGATTATCGTTTGCACAGAGCAGGAATTTAATGATGATTGTTGTTTGCAGCATATTGAGTATTGTGGATGAACTTGCTTCGGAGGACAATAAACCGCCCTTCTTCCCGCTACCTCGTGAAGAACCGGACAAGGCTCTAAAACCCCTAATTGGAATTTGCTTTTCAAATACTTATTTTTGATCTAGTTATCAGCAGGCATGTCTTGAATATCGTCGGAAAACTGGATCTGAACGGCATCTGTAAGCACATCTACATAGCTCCATGTTGCTGTGCGCCCACACTCATCGTCCAGTCTGACCGTAAATATGCTAGGGTACGTTTTCTCCAACACACCTTCTGTTATTGAAATACGCTTGCGCCCCTCATTAGCCTTGACTTTAATCCGCTCGCCAAGGTGGTCGTCGAGTTTCCTACGGATATGATCCACAGAATTCTTTCCGACTAACAATTGTTTACCCCCCTTCTTTCAATTAATGTGACTTTTTTTCTGACTCTATTTAGAGTGTTTGTCAGCTACCTGGGATGCCCCATATGCATCCGGTTTGATTTTCGCCGCAAACCCGCTTCCAACTATCTGGGCAACAAGATCTTTTATGAGCGTCTTTGTCTCACCATTGCGCCCTATATCCAGGTGAATTTCGATGTTAAGATCGCTATGGTCAGTGTTGGACAGTTCGCCCGCAAGTTTGCTGGCAATGTCCAAGCTAAGATGAGCTTCGTAGAAAATACGCTGCTTCATGCTGGGCATCTTGTTCACATAGGAACGAGTGTAGTAATATCTTGCGCCTTTACCAATGCGGTATATCACAACAGCGGTGACGAAACATACTTGCTCTCTGGCCTGGGAATCGCTTCCAACTATCAATTTGTATTGCGATTCAGGGTTTTCTGATACAAATGTGAGGATGTCTTCGAACATCTTTGAGAAACTCATCGTCCCCTTCGTGGGGCTGATGAAGTACAAGATGATTCCCCCTTCCAGGCTTCAACATTATCAATAGTAACATTTTTCAGCCATTTACGCAATTGTCTAGTAAATTCGGACTATTGAAGTCGGCAAGGTGGTATCCGCCCTTAAGCAGGGAGCTTACTGGGGTTTCGTTCCCTGGGGGACGATGGAGGTAAGACCTTTAGCCAGCGCTATGTACTCTTCAAGCGACAGTTCTTCGGGTCTTTTGCTAAGAGGTATGGAAGAGATATCCTCAATGGAAAGCAACTCTTTCTTGCCGCCTACTAGCGGCGCCAAAGTGTTTAACAAGGTTTTGCGCCTCTGGGAAAATGCTACCCTGGAAATCTCATTGAGAACACCTTCCTCCTCGACCGTTAGCGGGAACTCGTCAGCTATATCTATGGTAACCAGGCACGAATCCACGTCTGGCGGCGGTACAAATGCGCCTCTCGGGATTCTTCGCTCTATCACTACACTCCCCCGATATTGACACCATAGAGAAAGCCTGCTAAATTCGCGTGAACCCGGCGGCTCTGCCATCCTTCTTGCCACTTCTTCTTGCACAACGAAGGATATCCTTTTCCACTCAGATCGAGGTATAAGCGCTGAATACAATACCTCTGAGGTGACGTAATACGGAAGGTTCCCGCACAGTACAAGCGGGGATCTAGGGTATGACAGCCTAAGGTTTTTGCCTGAAAGATCGTATTTTAGAGCGTCACCCCAGATCCAAGTAAGGTTCGTAAGTGAGCCTGTAACAGCGGTTACAGGCTCGACAAGGTCTTTATCCAGTTCAAGTGCATACACCCACTGCGCCCTCAGACACAACTCCTTAGTGAGAGTTCCGAGACCCGCACCAATCTCAACAGCTACCCAGGAACTATCAGGCACCATGATTGACGAAACACTCGCGAGAAGCCCTGGGTCCAACATAAAATGCTGCCCTAGTCGCTTCTTTAGTCTCAACTCGTATTCTCTCATGATCTGCCCATAGGTCATGTCTCTCATCAAGGCAATATGTACACCTTAACTGTTTTGCGTCCCCAGGCCAAAGCTTCGTCATGAGTGTCAAAGCACACATCGATCCTGTTGCCCTTTATTCTACTGCCTACATCTGCCGCTACCGCAAAACCGTAGCCTTCCACGTACAATCTGGTGCCTAACGGTATTACGTTAGGATCCACGGAGACAATCCCTTTGGTAGCCGTAACTCCTGTTGCAGTTTTTCCAGTTGCATAAGGACCACAGCATTTGCTGCAAGGGCAATAAGCAGTGGAACTTGCCTCAAGAGCTCTCTTAAACCTGATATTCTGACCATCACGGAAAACCTCGTACCTTGCGCCTACAAGCATTACACATGCAATTGGTTCTTTGACCAGCGTTCTTGACTTTTCAGTACGGAGTACTTCGACTCCATCTTCGTACTTGACCTCGTATAAAATCTCCATAACGCCGGGAGAACCGTAGCTGAATGCTCGAGTAAGTCCGGCGTCCAGTGAAGTATCTTCCCTCTTCGTGGTTTCATATGGGATCTCTTGACGCTCTCGTACCTCGCCATAGGTTATTTTCACAACCCTTATGGTCCTGTCATCGGGAACATCAGCGTCTAGACCAGGGTACACTACGTCATCAGAATCGACAGTGACATTGGCCATTAAGAGGATTTTGGATATGCTTCTTTCTGCAACGAGGATGGGTAAGATTTTGCCTCTCCAGTGGATGAATATGGGTTTGCCTCGTTCTATGGTGATGCTCATGTCGTCCGATACTTCTGTTTCCAGCGACGGTACTACCATGTCCCCAGGGCCTAAAAACAAGTTGGCCTCTTTGAGCACATCAGAAACGGTCTCCGCCCTTGTTGACAAGGAGATCTCCCGGTCCCATGCGTACACATTTACTTTATTTGCTCCCGAAAAAAACAAGATACCTATACTTGTCGCCATCAAAGAAACAGTCAGAGTGACTAAGATCACCAGTGGTCGCTTGCTTTTTTCAACTTTACCTTGCGGATAAAAGCCGGTATGCAAGACGGCACCTCCTAGTTCGGGACATTCGACGGCAATTGGATTATCCCTTTTTTCATTCAGCAAGACAACCATTGCAAGTGCTGCAGGTTCTAGCCGTCGGTTCCTACGTTGCAAAGGCCCTTATTCCATGCTATATTTTCCAACGTACATTTGATTTTCTCCAACAACCATAGACTCTACCACTTTTCATCCGTAATGCCAAATGCCCGTCTGCCGTTTTGGGAAGTTCTCTCAGCGATCTCTGAAAACGTGCAGCCTAGCAGCGCTGCAACCAGATCTACTACTTCAGTTATATAGGATGGCTCATTGCGCTTCCCTCTGTTTCCTTGAGGTGCCAGGTAAGGGCAATCAGTTTCTACAAGAAGTCTGTCTCTGGGGATGTATTTCATGAGTTCTCGTAGATGGCTGTTGGCCGGGTAGGTAATAGGTCCTCCAATGCCTATGTAACCGCCGATGTCCAGACATCTTCGTGCATAGGTTATGTCCTGCGAGAAGCAGTGAAATATCAGGGATGTATCTAATCTATGACCCTCGACAATGGAAATAAGATCGAGGTGGGCATCTCTCTGATGTAAAATGACAGGTAATCTGAGTTCCCGGGCCAGCTCCAACCCCATCGCAAAGCATTCCATCTGCGATTGTCTGGGCGATAGGTTGCGAAAATAGTCTAGCCCTATTTCGCCGATAGCTTTTACTCGCTGCGAACTAAGAGCGAGTGCCTTTATGCTATCCCATCGTCTCTGCAATGGCTCGTCTCTTTCGGCGTCGTGGGGGTGAATTCCGAGAGAACAATACATCCCTATGCTTTCGGCAAGGACAATGCTCTTTGACGAAGATTCTTCGTCGAACCCGACCTCAAGAAACCGTACCCCTGCCCCTTCTGCCCGTTCAATCACAGAGTCTCTGTCATTATCAAAAGCCGAGACGGATACATGGGCATGTGTGTCAAATATCACGGGTTTGGATGATTCTACTTTGCAATCTATCTGTTCCATCTTGATTTTCGTTGAAACGCCTAGTTTCAACTCGACCCTCCTGACCTAATCTTGCATAACTAGTGCTTCCTAGGAACTTATTGCACCTGTATTATGCTCTAAGAACTATCCTTCGGTCATCCTAGGGGACTTCACCACATACATACTACGCCATAGTACTATCTCAGGTGAAGCTGGCGTGTTGTCGCTACAGCCCCTAGGCCGCTGGAATCACTGAGCACAGCTAGAAGTACACTTGTAGGATTTATGCAAAAAGTTCAATATTCTTCTTGACTCTTTCTGGCACATCTGGTACCTTTTTATTGACAGGGTTGTCGAAATTTGCTGAACCCCCGTGAGAAAAGAGGTGAACAGAATTGATGAAATCTACCGGAGTTGTACGGAAAGTCGATGAACTTGGAAGGGTTGTAATTCCTATAGAGCTAAGACGCACTCTCGACATCAGCGAGAAGGATTCTTTGGAGATATACGTTGATGGCGAGAACATTATATTGAGAAAATATGAACCCGCCTGCATATTTTGTGGAAATGCGGCTGACGTAGAAATGTTCAAAGGAAAAAGAGTCTGCAAGCTTTGCCTTGCCGAGCTATCTGAACTGAAGTAGCCAGGGAAGTATCCGAGCCTTTCCGTACCAGTGTCTGTTGGTTCTGAAAGTCAGTAGGAGAACTGTTCTGTGAAGATCATATATCTTTGAGGTCCGCATCCGTCCAAAAAGCAACATCTAAGTAACCTTAGGGTCTTAGGAGAAACTTCAGTATAAACATCTACGATGAGGCACTTCAGTTACTCTGCCTCATCGTAGAATCTTTTTCGCTCCTTGAGTTCGTGATATGCAACTATCACCCATTCGCCCTGGATCTTTGAATCCTTGAGCGTTTCATGGATTTCTTTGATGGGGCCCACCAGAACGCTTTCGTAGATTTTTGTCATTTCGTGACACAAACTCACCTGAACATCAGGGAACACTTCCATCAAGTCTTCAAGCGATTGAAGAACGCGATAGGGCGATTCGAAAAACACAATCGGCACTTGAGGCTGTATCCACTTTAGGAAAAAGTCCTTCCTTTTTCGAGGTTTCCTCGGCGGAAAACCTGCAAATACAAACTGTGATGAGTAGAAGCCAGATATAGAGAGAGCAGTTGTAATGGCCGATGGCCCGGGAACAGCAACAACATTGAAGCCCTGCTCTCTAGTAGCACTTACCAAAAATGCGCCCGGATCAGAGATCAAAGGCATCCCAGCATCTGAAACCAATGCCACAGATTTTCCTTCTGCTAGATCCTGCAACACTTTTTCAGTCCGCTGTTTTTCCACGTGCTCGTCAAAAGACACGAGCGGTTTCTTAATGTTGTAATAGCTAAGAAGTTTCACGGTTCGCCTTGTATCTTCGCAGACTATGACATCGACCTCGCCTAGCACTTCTATGAGTCTGAAAGAAGCGTCCTTTAGGTTCCCTATAGGAGTTCCACAAACATACAAGGTCCCGGATTCAACGTTCGCTTCTCTTTGACATTTATGCTCTTGCTCAGTCAAATCATAAGGCCCTCCCAGAATGTCTTCTTTCATCATTTTTTCTCGTCAACCTCTTCCTCTGGAAACTCATCTACAGTTCCGTCATCCAGTTCTACTGTGATTATCCCTTTCTGTCTGTCATAGGAAATCACTTTGCCCTCTCCCTCCGGGGTAATGACAAGGCTGCCTAGGTCGACAGTAGCTTCAGGACTCTTTGCGACCTCAGTGACCTCTGCTTCAAACCTAAGGCAACACAGGAGCCGTCCGCATATTCCCGATATCTTCGTCGGATTAAGAGAAAGGTTCTGCTCTTTGGCCATCCTTATGGAAACAGGCTGAAACTCGTATAGAAAACTACTGCAGCAGAGTTCTCTACCGCATGGGCCGAAACCGCCGACAAGCCTAGCCTCGTCTCTTACTCCGATCTGTCTAAGTTCAACTCTGGTCTTCAGCGCCGATGCCAAATCTTTGACCAGTTCGCGAAAATCGACTCTCGCGTCGGCAGTGAAATATATGGTTACTCTAGAACCGTCAAATGCATACTCCGCATCTACTAGTCGCATATCTAGTCCATGTTCGCGTATTTTCTTGTCAGCTATCTCAAGTGCTTGCCGAGCCTTATCCTGGTTGTGCCTTTGTGTGATAAAGTCTTCCTTGGTTGCTGACCGCACAACCTTTTTCAGAGGCAAGACCAGTTTGTCCTCGGAGACCTCTCTTGGCTCTGTGCAGACTGTGCCCATCTCCATACCTTTTACGGTTTCAACAACTACCTTGTCCCCAACCTTCGGGCTAAGATCGTCACACCCAAAATAGTATGCTTTGCCTTTTTCTTTGAATCTTACTCCTACAACTAATGGCATATTCATTTCCCTTTCTTATAGGCTTGAATTTGTCAGAGATAACTCATAAATGTATAGTGAACTGCTAAGCCCTACCGGTTAAAAGACCCTTGAGATTCAAAAACAGCACGGAAAACGCTAAGAAATTGTTTGTGTTTGAGGCAAGTCGTTGCCTAGCGCGCATTACCGCATTTAGTCCTCGGATACTGCGAACCACCGCATCTTTTCCGTTTTCGCCGGCCGCCAACCCGTCTTCAGACTCGGGATTGTTTTGCACGGCCCGCAGTAAGTTCCTTTCAAAATATACCTCCAGAGCTGATAGAACTTTCGTCTTCTCGTCCGGACTGCCTTTAGAGTACTTTAGGCCTAGTTCCACAGGCGAGTTCAAACGTATCTCGGTGAGAATGCCAGAACCAGACAGAACATCCTTCCCGTCATCGGACAGAAACCACAGTGCTCTTTCTATACTTCCAGAAGAGAACATAGCAATTTCCTCACTATCTTTCCTTGGGACACCGTGCTCTCGTTCTAAGATATCTGCAATGACACTTGCAGGCAGAGGCCGAAACGGAATTACCTGACACCTTGACACTATAGTGCTCGGGATCATGAGTTCGCTGGATGTAGTCAATATGAAAGTTACATACGAAGGAGGTTCTTCCAGCAGTTTTAGTAGAGCATTTGCAGCCTCTAAAGTCATATTCTCCGCTTCATTTATGACAAAAACTTTTCGCTTAGATAAATACGGTCTGGTCAAAGACTCTTTCAACATCTCATGAGAAGTCTTTATCTTTATGCTGGTTCCTTCTTTTTCAAAATAGAACAAATCAGGGTGGTTATTGTTAGAAAAAGCCTGGCAAGATTCACATACCCCACAAGAGAGTGCAAAAACATCTGCTGTTTCAACTAGGCCCGAACCTGTAATATTCTCACCATCATTTCCTATGCACAAAAGAGCCTTTGAAAACTCTCGCGCAGACTCTTCCATGCCACAACCCTTAGGCCCCTTGAAAAGATATGCATGTGCCACTCTTTTCGATATGATTATCGAACTCAGTATCTTAACTGCGATCTCTTGCCCATGCAGTAAGCTATTCACAAATTATCCAAGCCACCCCGGAATATTTATTGTTAATGGATCACTTTATCGCTGCACCGTGCATATTTGAGTCCACACGTTGCATACATGTATACTATCCGCATACTGTATGGTCTTCCCTTAGACCTTTACGAATCTCTCAACAGGTAAGATGAAGATTGTAGCTCCCCCTACCACAACTTGAACAGGGTACGGAACGTAAGTTTCCCCAGGACCCATGGGAGTAATAGGTGTAACTAATTGCTCCCTAGCACAACACGTCTTCTTCACAATTTCCAAAACATCGTCGGTCTTTTCGTCTTCAACCCCAATTAAGATCGTGGAGTTGCCCTCGCGCAAAAAACCACCTGTAGACGCAAGTTTTGTTGCACTGTAGCCGGACCTGACCAGACCATCCATTAGTCTTGGGACATCTTTGTCTTGAACAACCGCAATCAAGAGTTTCATAGACGTTACCTCCCATCCCTCTTATATCACTCTATTCAAATCGTAACCCTTTCTGGCCAATACATCACTTACCTCTTTCCACACGCGGTTCTGTACTTCGCAGATATCTGCGTCTGCATCAATTATGACTGTTCTGTGCGGAAATCGCTCTGCTAAGACCCGATAACCTTCCCTTACTTTCTGATGATACTCCTCGCTTCTAGATTCTATCTTGTCCTTGGTCTTACCCTCAAACCTCTCTTTGAGAACCAAAGGACCGTTTATGTCAAAAATCAGGGTCAAATCAGGCTCCAGGCCGCCGGTCGCTATGGTGTTTATATTTTCGATGACCGACAAGGAAACTCCTCCCGCGTAACCCTGATAAACCCACGTAGAATCAGCATACCTCTCGCTTATCACAATCCGTCCCTGCTCCAACGCAGGACGTATCACCTTGGCAACAATTTCCGCCCTTGCAGCTGCGTACAAAAACACCTCCGAGAGAATATCTCTATCGGGACTCTCCAGGTTAAGCAGCAAATCCCTTATCTTCTCCCCAAAAGGAGTGCCGCCCGGCTCCCTGGTAACCACGAGATCCTGGCCCATACCCTCAAGTTTCCTAACCAGACTTACAATCTGGGTAGACTTACCAGAACAATCGCAACCCTCAAACGTTATGAAGACTCCACCCTTAGACACGCCGCCCTCGCCTCCCTCCATCGGTCAACACAATAATACCCCATATGCATGCGAAGCAGAAGGGACGGCACTTTTTGCTTCACTGATGACGGGTCGCACAACCTGAGGTCAGCACAGCCTTTTGTTTTCATTTGCGGGGCTTACGGAAGGACAGCCAAATATCTCTTTACAGTTATCCCCAGTGTTATCAACATCATCCACAGGTGAACATCTATGGCATGTGCGAATGATATGTGTTTGCATAAAGAAAAGAGCGCGGGCTAAAGGGCAGTGCTCGTAAAACAGTAAAATTGAATTTTGGTGGAACAGGCATGATTTCGGTCATGCCTGTTCTGCTTTCATCAGCTCATCCACAGGGATATAGCCTACAAGGTCATACTCAATGTGTGCCTTCTGTTTCCGCTTGCCGCTGGATTTGTCCGGTGCCTCCACATAGATGCCCTTTACAAGCTCTCTGAGGGCGTAGGGCGTGAGTTCCTTGAAGGTGGTGTATTTCTTGACCCGTTGGATGAACACTTCGAGATTCTGTATCTGCTGTTCCTGTACTTGAATTTCCTCTTGCAGCTTTTTGACTTCCGCTTTGAGTTCGGTCTGCTCGCTTTCGTAGGTCGCACTCATCATTGCGAAACGCTCGTCACTCAGTTTGGAGTTGGCATTGTCCTCATAAATTTTGAGGAATAGGCGGTCTAACTCCCCAATTCTCTTTTCTGCTTGTGCCAGCCGCTTCTTATGCACCCGTATCGCTTCCTCGCTCTGTAATTGGAGCATTTGCCCCATCTCACGGCGGAAATATTCTTCGTGATGGGACACGAACGAGATAACAGCCTCCATGTGCTTCCAGACCATACTCTCCAATGTGACAGCACGGACATAATGCCCGCTGCACTTGTCCTTGTTCAAGCGGTGGGTGGAGCAGATAAAGAAGTCCTGCCGCTTTTCAAAGGTGCTGGTGGTGGAGTAGTACAGCTTCTGCCTGCAATCGGCACAATAGACCAAGCCAGAGAAGATACTGCTCTTGCCTGTTGCCGTTCTGCGATGCCGCTGCTGACGGATTTGCTGCATCTTGTCATAGACCTCTTGGGTGATGATGGCGGGGTGTGTACCATAGAAAATCTTCTGATTCTCTACGGGGTTTGCCCTATGCTTCTTGTCCCAAATAGAATTTGAATAGGTCTTGAAATTCACAGTTGCACCGATATACTCCTGTCGCTCCAGGATGTTGACGATGGAGCTTTCATGCCAGCGATACTCGTTCTCAGGGGTCGGATTCGGTGTGTTCTGCCCCTCTCGCTGTTTGTAAGCGGTGGGGTTGAGGATCTTGCTCGCTTTCAAGCTGTGCGGCGATTTGGCTCGGTCCTCGCCCTTGCATACAGAGGTCGGAAATTTTCTTAACCACCTGTGCCGCTTCCTCATCAATGATCCATTCTTTTGGATTGTCGGGATTCTTCCTGTACCCATAGGGAACATTGACCGTAAGACGGTCTCCACGCTCACCCTTTGCCTTTTGCACAGCACGGATTTTGCGGCTGGTGTCGCGCGCATAAAACTCGTTGAACCAGTTCTTTATACCTGCAAAATCGTTGTCGATGCTGTTCGGGTCAATGGTGTCGTAGTTGTCATTGATGGCAATGAAGCGGACACCATGGTCGGCAAAGGTGAAGTTGATGAACATACCTGGCAAGCAATACTCGTGGCCATACACCCGTGCAAACTTGTTGGGGAAACACCCCAAGCCCCTGAACGATTTTTTGCAAAATCGGCTGCGCTCCTGCGGAACTTGATTGCGAAAACTTTTCAAATTTCCGTGACCGGATTTTCGTTCTTTTCTTCCATTTCGTATGTGCCCTCAAGAGCCAGCTTTCGCAGATGGGCACTTAAGTTTTCTGTGCCGAACTCAGCCATTCTCTGCTTGATTCTCTCCAGTTCCTCGGCGGTCACAAAGAATTTCACTTGGATCGGACGAAGCCGATTTGGTGTATATGCCATAAAGATTGCTCCTCACCTTTTTTACTGCTATATGCGAATGATTAAGAATACAACCGCAAAAAATCCAATACATCTTTTCTTGCTTCTTCGCTCTCCATCAAATCGCCGGCAAGGCTTTTCTTTCCGTAGGTTTTGGACGCTAAATACAAAATGTCAGGCGTGGCATAAGTCTGATAGCTAAAAGCAGCTGCCATATTATCAGCTTCGGAATTGCTGACCGCAATAAATTTCTTTTGAACATCTTCGTATTTATCCAGCAGGTCTTGACGCCCACCAAAATAGCACAAGCTGCGTTCGTTGAGCACAAAGAAATTTGAGCAAGGGTAGCCACAATAATTCGGCACTACAAAAACAGCCAAATCGCTATTTGCAATGCTATCGTAGATTTCGTAGGTCATGTCACTTATGTATGGACAGCTCGTTCGATTGTGAAAACATTGGTTGTCACATTTGCCGCAGGATGTGAGAGCAAAGTCGGAAAAGAAAAATACTTTCACTTCATTTCCGGCATACGCTTCTGCCGCCAGCTTTGCTATGCTTTGGCAATTTCCGTTCTCCCTATTGCTGAAAGAAATGATTGTGATTCTCATAATAACTTCCTCTTAGTTTGTGTATAGCTCAATGGACTTTAGGTATCTGCCTTCACCATCTATATGATTTGGGTTTTGGACAATGCCCCTTGTAACAAGTTCTTCATTTAGCATACCGAAGAGAATATGATACATTTCATTAGCTGCTTCTTTTTTCGATACGCCATGCTGACAACAAGAAAGCTGAGACATGATAGGAGAATCGCTTAGTATTTTTTCCATATCCATTCCTATACAGGCAACTACAATTTTTGTTAGTTCCTCAACGATGGAGCTTGCATTTTTGCGAAATACAGGCACAGCATATTTGCCATCAACGATATATCCAAATGCTTCAAATAGCCGCATATATTTTTCGTCACAGATTCCATTTTGGTCAAATGCTTGGAGGGCATTTAGGATATGCACTCTATCATTATAGGGAGCAACAGCATCCCACATTTTTTCGATATGTTTAAATTTAGGTGATACTGCTCCCATCATTTTTTGACAGTAAAAACGGTAAAAATCAATTCGATTTCCATTGGCATCTCCGAATGATTGTAATGTTCGACTACCATCCGAAAACCGATTGTATGAACAAAGCAAATGATTGGAGAATCTGTCTAACTCCGGGCATTTTTCGTATATCGTGATGATATAGTCAATGCCTGCTGGATGTAAACGGGAAGTGGCAAGTGCTTGATGATTACTTAAGTAATCAAAAACACTGCCATCAAATACAGCTCCACACAGCAGGTGGTAGAGATTAGTTTTTTCGTCAAGCCCATTCTCAACAGAACGAACGCAGGCATACAATTCAGATTTCTTTTCGCAAAGTTCATCAGCCAAATGTGAGATTTCAGCCTTTAGGTAGCTTTCAATATTATGAATATCCTCATGCACAACGACCGTAGAATCCAACAACAGAATATCACGCTCAACACGGAATAACCCAATATGAATTAGGTTGTTGATTTGTTGACTTGTGTATTGGTCACACATTTCGTTATAGCTACATCCGAAAACTCCGGCGTTCACTACATCGGACAAGATTTTGTCGGCAGATTTATTCAAATAGTTACGAGGGTTATCAAAGATATGTACTGTCGCAGTATCGAAATTATCAAATAAGAAATAGTCAAACTCTCTATTCTTCACAGAGACACCTCCCTCTTTTTCTCAACTCAATCCAAAGGCTTATACTCGGTGACAGCTTTTATATACGCCTCCGGGTCGCCGTTCAGTATGAGGTCAGCATACCCCAGCGGGTCATTGCAAATCAAGTAGTCAAGCTCTGACCGCTGATACATATTGTCGGCAATCTCGTTTTCAATGGCAGTGCAGTTAATGGTAATCATGCTGCCATCGCTGAACTTCAACTCCACGCAACCGCTATCCATATTGAACTCGCAGGACAATAACTTTTTCATCTGCCGTACCTCCTTTTTGTTATTGTGTACACACATCTTATACAACGGTGAGTACCAAGTTTCAAGAGGTTTGTCCAAATATATCCCTGCCGAAATGTATCTTTTTTATGAACACGGGGCAATAGAGCGATTTTGCGGTGTCCGACATACCCTGCATCGAAACACCCGCTAATCGACTTCACCGCTTTGCGTGCTTTTCCACGAAACCGCAAACAACCACACTCATCAGCGAATAGCGTTCGCTCTGCCGTGCTTCGCTATTTCGTGCTGATTTTTCACGGACAATGAAACTTTTTCACCATTCTCATTTATCTCGCTCTGATGGCGATTTTCGGAGGCTCGTTGTACGCATTTAGACGGGTAAAAGTCCAGTATTTGCAAGGCCTTTTTCAGCCGATTTTGGGTGGGGTAATATGATTTCATGTCCGCACCAAAAAACGGGGGCTAAATGCGTTACAAACTCGCATCTAGCCCCCTAAAAGGCACAGTATTTTTATCCCCGAAAATGAACAACGGCATCCAGCCAAAGCTGAATGCCGTGTGTCCATTTTTCCCAATCTTGCCTAACAGATGCCGTAATTCGTGAATTTTGATTGTTTACTGTCTTACGAGCACTCTGCTAAATTGCCGCGCTCTTTGATATATATCCGGCAGCGTCCTACTCTCCCAGGCCGTTACCAGCCAAGTACCATCGGCGCTGGAGGGCTTAACTTCCGTGTTCGGGATGGGAACGGGTGTGGCCCCTCCGCTATTGCCACCGGAAACTTTTTG
>Ga0255342_1002046_pt1 | contig 26280 bp, 21 predicted proteins | sample wastewater_treat_3_FD_192416 | JGI IMG/M metagenome (GOLD analysis project Ga0255342, IMG submission 192416) | Wastewater microbial communities from Lulu Island WWTP, Vancouver, Canada - plant14 | ecosystem: Engineered > WWTP > Wastewater > Unclassified | place: Canada: Vancouver, British...
CCTGCGCCCGTTTTTCACGGCGTATTCGAACGCGAACCTGACGATGCGGGCGCTGCCCTCGTAGCTGATCGGCTTGATCGAGATGGCCGAGTTCGGGGCAATCTTGCCGCCGCCCATTTTGATGATCGCGTTCGCCTCGTCCGCGCCGCGGTCCCATTCCACGCCCGCGTACAGGTCCTCGGTGTTTTCGCGGACGATGACAATGTCAACGTTCTCGTACTTGGAGCGGATGCCCGGATAATACTTGCAGGGGCGCAGGCAGGCGTAGAGACCCAACTCCTGCCGAAGAGCCACGTTGACGCTCCGGAACCCCTTGCCGATTGGCGTCGTGATGGGGCCCTTCAGCGCCACCCCGTTCCGGCGGATGCTTTCGATGACCTCGGGCGGAAGCGGCGTTCCCTTCGCCTCCATCACGTCAACGCCGGCATCCATCACCTCCCAGTCAATGCCCGCGCCGAGGGCGTCTATCACGCGGCGCGCAGCCTCGACAAGCTCAGGACCTGTACCGTCTCCGCGGATGAGGGTAACTTTGTGGCTCAAATACTCTGACCTCCAGCAGTTCCCGTTGCCGGGTTGCTGCAACTATAGCACGCCAGCAGGAACCTGCGCCAGGGTACTTCCTTGCGGTCTTCCGGTCTTTCGGGAATCTTGTTCCCGAAAGCCACACCCGCCTGGATTCCGGATCGGGTCCGGAATGACATGGGAGGGGAGTGACGGGCGGGGCGACGCCGGACGCTCAGCGTCCCCGGACGTAGGAGGTCACCGCGCCGGCGGCGGCGATTGCGGCGGCGGTCAGGGCGCACGCGCTCACCGCCCGGAAGAGGGAATCCGCACCCGGGCCGTGGGCCATGACCGTTGTCATAATCGCGCCCGCGAGCCCGACCCCCAGACTCATCCCGACGTTTCTTGCCAGCGCCATCACGCCCGCGGCGATCCCCTGCCGGCCCTTCGGAGCGGCGCCCATCAGCGCGCTGTTGTTGGGAGCGGTAAACAGCCCGGACCCGAACCCGACAAGCCCCAGACACAGCGCCACGCGCACAATCGGCGTGGCCCCGTCCACCCCGGCGAGCAGGGCCATTGCGGCTGCAAGCAGAAGCATGCCCGCCGTCGCGGGCGCGCGCGGCCCGATCCGGTCGGAGAGCAGCCCGCTGAGAGGCGCCGTCATCGCCATCGCGAGGGGCTGCGCGCTCAGCACCAGACCCGCGCGGTCCGGAGACAGGCCGCGCCCCTGCAGAAGATAGAACGGCAGCACAAACGTGAGGATGAACGCGCTCGTGTAGTTCATCACCGCGCTGGCCGCCGCCGCCGAGAACCCCGCGTCCCTGAACAGGCCGAGGTCGAGCATCGGCGCGGGAGACCTCTTCTCGACGCGCACGAACGCCGCAAACAGAAGCGCCGCCGCCGACAGCAGGCCGATTGTCGAGGCCGACCCCCATCCCCACGCATGCCCCTGATTCAGCCCCAGCAGAAGCGCGACGAGCGCGGCAAAGAACACCGACGCCCCCTTCATGTCGAACCGCTCGCGGCGGTGGCTGGCCCGGCCGTTGGGAATCATTCGTGTTCCGAGATACAGCGCGAGCAGCCCCACCGGGACGTTGATGTAGAAGACCGCGCGCCACGTCCAGTGCGACGAAAGCCAGCCGCCCAGCGTGGGGCCCGCGGTGAGGCCGAGATAGGTCATCGTCGCCTGCAGCCCCAGCGCGCGCCCGCGCTCAGATGCCGGAAAGTTCATTGTCAGAACAGCGGGCGCGTTCGAAAACAGAAGCGCCGCCCCGAAGGCCTGTACCGCCCGAAAGCCGACAAGCTGCCAGACCGACCCGGAAAACCCGCAGAGCGCCGATCCGGTGACGAAGACCACAAATCCCCAGAGGTACACCCTCTTGTGCCCGTAGATGTCGCCGAGCCTCCCGAAGCCGAGCAGAAGCCCGCTCACAACAAGGAGATAGACCGTGACAACCCATTCCACCGACGCGACATCGGATGTGAAGGCGTTGCGGATGACGGGAAGGATCGTATTGACGATGCTGCCGTCCAGCGCGGACATAAATGTGCCCGCGCCGACACTGGCGAGCACCCACCACTTGCGGGGATGGGCGGAGGCAGTATCTGTTGATTTCATCGCGTGGAGTTTACCAGACCGCGCCGCTTGTGCGCACCCGCTTGTGCACACCCGCTTTCCCGCCTGAGTTTCGCGCCGCCGCAACCGCATGATATGATGTGCATTGTCATTATGGAGGCGGGGCGTCGACGCGCCTGTCTCCGCTTTTCACGCAGCAGCAGGGGACATTGAAAGGTCGCAGGTCAGAAGATCGCAGGCGCGCCGGACGGGCGCTCGGCATGTTTCTCGCAGTACTTACCGCGTTTGTCGCGAGCGGGCTGATCGGGTACTACTTCGTCGGGCCGATGCTGCCGGGGGGCGCAAGGCCGCCCGCACCCCGGGTGGACCCCGCGCGCCCGGTTGCTTCGCCGCAAGAAAGTGTCCAGAACGGTCCATCGCTCGCCCCGGGCGGAGTGGATGTGGACATCAGCGAAGACAGGCCCGCCGCGCCGGGCGCGTCTTACTGCGTGGTTGTGGGCGACTATCCGGACGAGTCCAGCGCGCGGAAAGCCGCCGATGATATCACGGCGGAAGGACTGACGGCGCGAGTCGCCAGGGCGCCGAGCGGCGGTCTGCAAGTCTGGCGGGTCGAGGCGGGTTCGTTCAAAGAGCGCGCCGAGGCGGAGAAGCAGGCTGAGACGCTGAGAAATCAGGGGTTCAATGCCGCCGCTGCTCCCGAGAAGCAGAAGGAGTAGAGCATCCAGACCGTCTTGAATCCCCCCCAGCCCGATATCACATCGCACAAGAACCGGCCGCCGGTGCCGCGCACCGCCCGCCTCCGGCTGGTGTTCGGCTATCTCGTCTTTCTCCTGGCGTTCGTCGTGAACGCCCGCACCCTGGCGGCGCTTCCGCCGGACCTGAGCGTGGCCGAGACACTCCGCCAGGCGTTCGCCTGGTGGGCGCTGGTGCTGATGGCGGCCGGAATGCTCATACGGCTCTGGTCGGCAGGAACGCTGCTGAAGATTACCGAACTCGCCACGGACGGGCCGTACGCGCTCTCGCGCAACCCGCTGTATCTCGGATCGTTCGTTGCGGGCGTGGGGTTGTGCGCCTTTGTGCACAGCCTGCCGCTTCTGCTGCTGTTCGTGGTCTCGTTCGCGGCTACGTACCGCGCTCAGATACGATGGGAAGAGGACTACCTCACGCGGATTCATCCGAAGGCGTTTCCGGAGTATGTCCGCCGGGTGGCCAGCTTCGTGCCGATGCGATGGAACGCGGACGCGCTGCGCGGCGATTTCTCGGCGTTGAGGCTGCTCCGGAACAAGGAGATGGCCCACCAACTCTTCTGGCTGGTGATGCTGCTCGGGCTGATGGCGCAGGCCTACCTGCACTCGGAGGGCGTCGGCATCTGCCTGCCCTGAGACGAGCGCGCTACTTCGCCAGGCGGAATCCGCAGTCGTTCCAGCGGTTGATGGGGGCGAAGTAGGCACGGTTCGCCGAGCGCGCGCCGTCCAGTCCGTAGTCCCACCCGCCGCCTCGCACCACGCGGTAGGCGCCGGTGAAGTCAAACGGAGCGCTGCCGCCCGGATACGAAACGTACCAGTCCTGACACCATTCCCACGCATTCCCGGCCATGTCCTGGCATCCGTACGGGCTTGCCCCTGCAGGGTAGCTGCCCACCGCCGCCGTCTGATAGCCCTGATACCCGCCCCCGGCCAGGTTCCGGTCGTGGAAGTTGTTGCACTTCTCCGGATCCCACACATCACCCCACGGGTACGCGCTGGCGGCACTGCCCGTCCAGCGCGCAGCCTTCTCCCACTGCGCTTCGGTAGGGAGATGCCCGCCCGCCCAGGCGCAGTACGCCTCGGCCTCGTAGTAGGTGACGCCGACCACCGGATGTGCCTCCGTCTGCGTGAACGAGGAGCCGCCCCAATCCTGCTGCGCGGCCCAGTAGTCGGGCTCGGCGCGGTCGTTGGCCATCTTCCAGGTCCAGCCCTCGCTCGACCAGTACGCGGGGTTGTGGTATCCGCCCGAGTCCATGAACGCGCGGTACTGCGCGCGTGTCACCTCCGTGCGCCCTATCCAGTACGCCGCCAGGTACACTTCGTGCCGGGGAAGCTCATCGCTCTCGGCGTACGGCTCGTCCCCGATGCTGCCGACGAGCGCCGGACCCGCCGGTATGTACACAATGCCGTCCGGATTTACGACCTTCAGAACGCCCATCGTATCCCAGCCGTCGGTGAGTTTGGCGGTGTCCGATGTGTACATCCAGACGGTGAACTGCCGGGCCGCCGCCGCCTTGAACTCGAGCGACCAGGCGACCCGCATCCGCCCATCGGCTGACTGAACCGTGGTGCCCGCGCAGTTCACCGTCACGAGGCTGTTGGCGATGGTGTTGGCGCTCCCCGGCGCGAAGCCGCCGAGCCAGGCCGAACCGGCATCGTCGCGAAGATAGAGCCGGTTGCCCGGCCCATCATAATAGAGATACACCCCGTTCGCGGCGGTAACGGTCGTGTTCAGAAGCAGATAGGTGCTCGTCGCGGCCGCGCCGTTCGGTACCAGGCATTCGGCGGTCAGCGACAGCGGCTGCTGCGCGGGGATTTCGCCGGATGACGGCGTGAGCGATACATTGAGATGGCTGCCGATGGTGTAGGTTGTCATCTGGTCCCAGCCATCCGACAGCCCGGCCGCGTCAACGCAGTACATCCACGACCCGAGCGCTTTCCCCCTGAGCGAGGCCTTCGGCTCGATCTTCCAGTTTACCACCAGATCTGCGCCCGAGCGCTCGACGGTCGTTCCCGCGCAGTCAATCGTGCAGTAGCCGTTCTCGATGACGCCGCCGGCGGTTCCGGGCGCTATGCCGCCCAGCCACGCCGTGTTCAGGTCGTTGCGCAGCCACAGCCTGTCCGCGCCAGCGTCGTACCAGAGCGAGACGCCGCGGAAGCTGGACAGCGTCGTGTTGAGCACGAGATACGCGCCGCGAATGTCGGCGGCGCCGCTCGGGTCCGTGTGCTTTGCGGTCAGAAGAGACGGCTGCCCCACCGATAGCGCGTCGCCCGCCGCCGGCTCGAGCGATGCATTCGTGGGCGCCTGGTCGAAGACGATGTCGCCCTTCTTCTCGAAGCCAGAGTTCAGACCGGCCGTGTCTGCGGCATACATCCAGGCCCCGCACGCCCACTCCGGCTGCGGCGGCCGAATGTTGACGCGCCAGCCCACCGTCAGCGTCTCGGCGCTGCCCTGAACCGTTGTGGCGGCGCAGTCCAGGTCGGCGCGTCCGTTCGAGATGATGTTCTCCGAACCGGGCGCGAACCCGCCCAGCCAGCCCGTGTTCGCATCGTTGCGCAGATAGAGCAGGTCCTCCACCGCGTCGTACCACACGTAAACTGCTCCGAGCCCCGTGAAGCTGCTGTTGATGAGCAGGTAGGAGCTTCTGATGTCCGCGAACCCGTTGGGGTCGTACTGCGCCGTGGTGATGGTCGTCCACCCCGGCGCCGAAACCCGCCCGCTGGACGGGCTGACGCTGGTGTTCATCGGCGCGGGCGCAACCATGTAGAGAGCGCCCGCCTGATTCCATCCGTCACCCGCGCCCGCCTTGTCGCCCGCGTAAAGCCACTCCTTGAGAATCTTGCCGGCCACTCCCGCCTTCACGTAGGCCTGCAGGGTGACGGTCAGCCTGGTCCCCGATCCGCGCAGGCTGGTCCCGGCGCAATAGACCCTGCAGCGCCCGTTCTCAATTGTGTTCGGGGTGCCGGGAGCATATCCGCCCAGCCACGCCGTGTTGTTGTCGCTGCGAAGATAAACCCTGTTCTTCGCGATGTCAAAGTAGATGAATATGCCGTTCGCGCCGGAAAGCTCGGTATTCAACAGGATGCGGCAGTCGCGGATGTCCTCGAATCCTTCCGGATCATCGAACGTCGCGGTGAACGTGTGCGTGACGCCCGCGAAGCGGTGCCCGGCCGACGGGCTGATGGTTCCGGTCACGGGGGGCTTCGGCGACGCTACCACGCGAATCGAGCCCGCCAGATCCCAGCCGTCACCCAGCTTCGACCTGTCTCCCGCATACAGCCACTCGGAAAGCGTGGTTCCGCCGAGACTGCCCTTCAGGAGAATGCGGAGGTTCACAGTCAGCCTGTTGCCCGATCCGCTCACGCTGCTCCCGGAGCAGTACACGGCGCACCGTGAGTTGTCCATCGAGCCAGCCGACCCGGGAGCATACCCGCCCAGCCACGCCGTGTTGTTGTCGTTGCGCAGGAAGAGCTTGTTGCTGACAGCGTCGTAGAAGACGAAAATGCCGTTCGCGCCGGAGATGGCGGTGTTGAGCAGAACGCGGCAGTCGGCGATATCCTCATAGCCGTCGGGGTCATCGAAGGTGGCAGTGAACGTGTAAACCGCACCGGCCTGAAGATCTCCCGAAGCCGGGCTGATTGCCCCCGTGACGGGCGGCTGCGAAGCAGCCAGCGCCGCGGCGGCGGATAGCGCAAGAATGACTGTAGCAATGAACGGCAGGCGTGACATAGCAGGAACCTTTATGACTCGATGCCGGCGCAGGCGGCTCATACAACCCGTTGGCCCTCGCCGGGCCGTGGCTGGGTATCGTCTGCCCGGCATCACGCTGTCAGGTTCATGATACCATGCGGGCGCCCCTCCCGTAGGCGGGGCGCCCCGGCATGGCAGACTTTGAGTTCTCCGGAAACCCTACTGAGCGTAGAGCACCCGGCCGTTATCGTAACCGGCTGCGCCCGTCACGGTGATGATCTCCCCTTCCGGCAGACTCGCCCGCGTGTTCGTCCGCACCTCGACCTCCCCGTTGAAGGTGGTGATCCTGAACGAGTTGTCGGTCACGGAACCCGGCACCAGCCGCCCCCAGACGCGCACGAGAAGCGCGTCCGCCATCGGCTCGAGCAGGTTGCCCCCGTTCATTCCGAGCGACCCGATCTGGCCGGTGCCCACGACAGTCATGGACCGGACCTGCACGTACTTCTCGCCACCCGGAGTGGTTCCCATCGAGCCCGTTACCGTCACGAGGTCGCCCGGCTGCGCGTCCACCACGCCTTCGAACCGCAGACCGACGGCCCGGTCCGCGGTCTCGAGGTACCCATAGCCCTGGCCCTTCAGATACAGAACCGCCGGGGGAAGCTGCACGTTCGTGTTGTCGGGCAGATGGCGCGCCTCGCCGAGTTCGTACTGCGAAGCCTCTGGTGTGGCGAACCAGTCCTGATAGCCATCCACCGTGTAGAGCTTGCCTTCGGCGACATTGGCGCCGGTGGTGTCGAGAACCTCGACCTCGTCAATACCGGCGCTGTCGGCGCCGCCTGCCCTGCGGATCCGCACTTCCACGTAACGCGCATTCACCGGCGAAGGCAGATCCACGCTGATCGTCCCGGGCCCGGAGAGTGTTTCCTGAGGCGTCCAGGTGGCGGCCTGTCGCCAGCCGTCCCCAGCAAACGTTTCGAAGGTAAACTCCTCGCCTGGAGCGTACGGCGGCCATGACAGGGGAATCGTGACAGACTTGACTACCCCGTTCAGGGACTGGAACGGCAGTCCCGCCACAGCGATGCCCTGGAAGCCCGAGACAGAGCCCTGCACACCGAAATACGAGCAGCTCAGAGCGAGCATGGACCATTTCTCATTACAGAAGCCCGGGGCGGACGTGTTGAGTTGAACCGCGGCAGCCCTCTGGCCGGCGTATCCCTGATATCCCGCCGCGACCCGCGCGGGCCGCGAGCTGTCGTCGGTGCAGGTGCGGGAGGTCAGCACGGTAACCTCGGCAATCTCCGACCTGTCGCGCACTCCCAGCCGCACGCTGCTAACCGGGTACGTTCCCTCAGCGGGAATGATCTGGCTGTCCGCGTCGTAGCTGCACAGGTCCATGAGGATGCCCCTGTTCGAGGCGAGATTGCGGAAGGCGTAGAAGATCGGCTTCGGCTCGACATACGGCCGCACAATGCCCAGCTTTCCCTCGTACGGCGCAACTGCCGAGCCGTCCGGCTTGCCGCTCTGGCTGGTGATAATCCGGATGAGCTTCGAGGTCCCGAACAGCGGATTGTAGACGCTCTCCAGGGCTTCGACAGTGAACGTCCCGTTGAACCAGACGTCCGGTTCGGTGACGCCCGACACCACAATGCGATCTCCGACCCGGTAGGTCAGGTCAATATGGTGCGCCACCTCGATCGAGACGCGGCCATTCACGCGGGCCAGCTTCGATATGTCGCGCTGTCGCCCGGTGATGCGGTAGAAGAGTCCTCCGTGATAGCCGTGCTCGTTATCCTCAACCAGGCCAACGTCCGCGAGATCGCCCTCTCCCGGCCACCACTGCACAGACTTTACCCAGCCGAGCTTGCGCGACAGCAGAAGAAGCCGCGAGCCGTAGTCTGCCTGTTTCCGGTCGTTCAGTCCGCCTCCGCTCTGCAGAACACCGCTGCCAGCCGAAATCTCACCGAAGAAGACCTCCTTGTCAGCATCCCCGTAGGTGGCCATGATGTCGCGCGCGCGCTGGTGGGCGACAGTCTCCCACCCGATGGCGTCGGGCGCCTTGTTGCTGAACAGGTACGGGTGCCAGGATGCATAGTCGAACGAGTTGGCCCCGGCAATCTTGTAGACGGTCTCGATCTGGTGGTTGGAGCCGTTGGCGTACCCGCCGCCAATCACCTGCGCTTCCGGGTCGGCCTCGCGGACCGCCTGAGCAAACAGACCCTGCATCACAGCGTGCAGGTCCTGCCCGCCCGCCCAGCACATCCACAGATCAGGCTCGTTCCACGACTGCCAGTACTTGATCCGATCCTTGAAATACCCTACCGTCTCCCGGACGTACCTGAGCCACGGGTCCGGGTTGAGGTAGTTGTAGAAGACAGCGACCTTGCCGTTGGCGGGAATCCTCGGGACCTCCACGGTGACCTCGTCCACGTCAACGCCGGCCGTATCGAGCCCCGTGCTGGAGACTCCGACCTTAAGCGGGTAAGTCAGGGTCTGGTCGAAAGTGCAGATGAACTGATAATCACCATCGGGCCCGGTCGCGCCGGGCCTGTAGTGCGTGTACGCCGTGTACGTATTGCCATACTTCATGACGGTGATATAGCGCGGGGCTTTCACCTGCCATCCGTACTCGCCGCCTCCACCGGTTGTCGTTGTGACGCCGTTGACACACCGGGTGAGGTACGGGCGGCCCTGGTCGGTTGTCAGTCCGTAGCGGAACCAGTTCTGCGCATCCTGATAGACCATCAGGCCCGTCTGGGTCAGCGGTTTCTGCACCCCGAGTTCCCAGTACGCTGCGTTTGTGATTTTGGCGGACATCCGGAAGTCGCCCGCTCCGCTGAAGTTCTGGTGGATAAAGTGCCCCACTCCGTCCGGCGGGGTCGAGTTGACAGTGTAGTGCAGATGCCCGGCCAGAGTTGTGTTCACGTCACAGGACGCGGGCGGGTTCATCCACTGCCATCTGCTGTCGAGCGTTGTGCTGTCAAAGGTTTCAGAGGCGATAAAGCCGGAGATGTCGCCGACCCTTCGCGTGAGAGTGCCTGTCAGGTTGTCGAACAGGTAATCCGCCCCGGCGGTGTACTGAACGTCAATGGCGTCATACGAGATTTTGACTTTAGAGCCGGTCGCGGGTGTCCTGCCGTGCTCGATGTTTGTTGGTTTGAACCGGACCACGCCGAGACGGTTCACCTGGTAGACCGCGGCGCCGATGGGCGCATCGAAGATATTGTCCACCCTGTTCCAGAGCACCCAGCCGTTGCCCTCGTCCACCCAGACTTTCTCGGTCCCGACAATGATCGGCTTCCTGGAAGTGCGGATGAGAACCCTGCCCAGCTTGTCAACCTGCAGGTCCGGGTCGGGCTGGAAATTCGTCGTGATGACCTCATCCTCGATCCGCGTCTTTGGCACCGGAGAGGGCGTCACGATAAACGGAAACCAGAGCGGGATGTTCACGACGACCGGCGAGTGAGCCAGGTTGACCACTGAGTTTCCGCCGGCCATGACCAGCACCTCCTGCTCAACCGCGACGTTGGGCGGATAGTTCTTGCCCATGAGCCCGTTCGCCCAGCCGGGCGTGTAGCCGACCTGCGCGGAGATCGTGCAGCCGTCGCCAAAGTAGTCGTTGACCCGATCCTCCACCCCGTATCTGGTGAGATCCGTCGGCGCCAGGTCGCTCACCGGGCGGTCGCCCTGCATCGCGCTCCAGGCGATCTCTATCCCCACGCCGAGTATAGCGGCTTCCTTGAGCTTCTCATCGTGCAGATCAATGCTCTTGTAACCGCTGCCCCAGAAACAGTAGTCACCGAGGTTGTAATGCCTGCGGGGAAGCTGCGTCGCGTCACCGTAGAAGGTGACATAGGCCGGGTCCTCCGCGCCTGCGGACGCGCGGATGCCGTCCGTGAGCTTGACGTGCGCTTCGCGATCAATCGGTGCCGCACAGGCAGCGCCATGCGCAAGCACGAGCACGGCGCCCGCAAGCGCAGCGAAGGCGGCCGCCGAAGCCATCCTGCGCGCGGAGCGAACTGACCCGGTTCTCCTGAAAATGAGGGAAGAGTCGAAAGGCAGTACGGGCGCAACACTACCGGCGACGCGCCACACACCGCCAGCGAGAGCCTTGATTGTCATCATTTGAGAGTCCTGCCACCCAAGAAGTCCGCGCCGGAACTCGTGTCTGCAGCCCACTATCCGGCGTGGGGGCGTGCAATCATACCACTTTCTACTTAGTTTTGCAAGCTTCATGCTAAAGATCTACGAATAACTACGGCAAATGAGAAGCTGCCGCACTAACCGGCCGGCCTTTCCATGCCGGACAGAGACTCCAGAGAGCCGCGAATCTCGCGGGCGGCCGAATCGTACGGGCACCCCGGCAGAAACCGCAGCGGCTCGCCGATGCTGATGCGCACCGGATGGCGTTTCGGCCGGACGAACGTCACCGCGCTTGCGGGCACCACCCCGTCCGTCCCCGACTGCCACACAGGCACGACGGGCGCGCCCATCTCCACTGCAATCAGGCCCGCCCCGGCGAGTACCTCACCCAGCTTCCCGTCCGTGGAGATCCGGCCTTCGGGGTACAGAAGCACCGAAAACCCCCGGTCCATCAGCCTGGCCGTGTACTGGAGCGACGACTTGATCTGCCCTTCGCGCTCGAAGGGGAATACATTCATGCTGCGCTCCAGCAGCCCCGAATACCGCCCGTACGCCGGGTTGTCGAAGACGACGTCCGACGCCGCGGCGACGGCGGTTGTGGCGTGGAAACGCGCGGGAAGCGCCCTCAGCACGACGGCTGCGTCAATGGGCGAAATGTGGTTGGGACAGAACAGAACCGGCCCCTCCAGCCCGTCCAGATGCTCGAGCCCCGTGACCGTTGTGGGCGCAAAATACGAGGCGATGGGCCAGATAAGGGCTTTCTGCCAGATCGTCCGCTGCACGACGCCCCGGGGTGTCAGCGGGGCTTCGTTGAACGCATGGCGCTCCTGTTTCTGCTCCTTTTTGCTCAGGCGCTCCCTCAGTTCGGCGACGGTTGTCTCCGGCCCGATCTGACCTTCGTCCAGCACCAGGCCGGTGGATTCCTCGATGGCGCCCGCAAGCGTGACCCTGCCCAGAGAGTCGAGCTTCAGGTCGGCCTCGAGCCGCATGCCCGGTAGCACCTGTTCGGCAGGGACGCCCGTAACCTGCGCGACAGCGCGCTCGATGGCCCCGGCCGGTACGGTGGAGACGGGAGCGGCGCCGGAGGCGCGGGTCTCGAGCCAGGCGCGGACGTCGTTCTTCTTGACCTTGCGCGTGACCGTGCGGGGGAAATCCTCGGTGTCCCACACGGACGCCCCCTGCACGCGCTGATGGGGCTGAAGCCTCGCATTGACCCGCTCGGCGATGGAGCGGCAATCGGCGCCTGCGTGCTCGGCGCTCAACAGCAGAACCGCATGGATTTCGAACACCCCGCCCGGCTCCCAGGCGACAACGGCGGCGTCCCGGACTTCGGGCTCCTCGCACAACTCGCTTTCGATATCCTCCGGATAGACGTTCTCTCCGGCCGGGGTCACGATCAGGAACTTCTTACGGCCCCGGATGTGAAGGCGGCCGCCGCGGTCCCATTCACCGAGGTCGTCCGTGTAATACCACCCGTCGCGGAACCGCTCCCCGGTCTCATCGGGACGGTTCCAGTAGCCGGCGACGACGTTCGGCCCGCGCACCAGGATCTCGCCATCGTCCGCAAGCTTCACCTCGACGCTCGGCAGCGGCTTGCCGACCGAGCTGAGCAGGTTGTCTTCCAGGCTGTTGGCGGTGATGACGGGCGAGCACTCGGTGGCGCCGTAGCCCTGAATAACGCGAACGCCGAGCGCTTCCCATTTCTGCCCCACGCGTGCGTCGAGCGCAGAGCCGCCGGAAATCGCGAGCCGCAGCCTCCCGCCGAAGTTGCGCAGCACCGGCCGCGCAAGCGCCCTGCGCAGCCAGAACGGGAGCTTCGGGCCGATGCGGAACAGCCGCTCCAGCTTCGCCGCGCCGCCGGTCTCGGCCGCCCGTGCCTCAATCTGGCCCATAGCCAGCTTCAGGAACTCGGGGACGCTCACAAGCACGTTCGGGCGGTCCTCGACCATGTTCATACGCACGTGCGGGCCGGAGAGCGACGCCGCCTGCGTCACCGTGAGACCGAGCGCGATGGAGGTGAACAGCGACGCCGCCTGCTCGAACGAATGAGCGAGCGGGAGGATGGACATCAGGTGGTCGCCGGGGCGAATCAGCTCCAGCCGGTTGATGTCCCGGACATTCGAAAGCACGTTGCGGTGCGTGAGCGGCACACCCTTGGGGTTGCCCGTTGTGCCGGAGGTGAACAGAATCTGCGCGATGTCATCGGGTTCCAGCCGGGGCGAGGGCTCGACAGGCCCGGTGAGGTCTCCCGGAACAGCCTGCTCGACATCGAAGACAGGGATTCCCCCCACGTCCGCTTTCAGCGCTGACGACTTGAAGACGGCGGAAGCCTCCGTGATGCCTGCGATGCGCGAAACGAAATCCGGCGAACTCTGCGCCATCAGGGGCACGGCCACCGCGCCCCTGAGCTGACAGCCGAAGAAGGCGGCCACCCAGAAGGGCGAGTTCACCGCCCACAGCACGACCCTGTCGCCCGGCCCAATGGCGCTGTCCTCGAGAAGCGCGGCCGCGCCCCGCGCCATGCTGTACACCTCGGCGTACGTGAACCGGCGCGCGCGATAGAGCGGCCGCCAGACGTAGGCCACATTCCGGGGGTAGAGGCCGGCGGCCCTCTCAATCAGTTCGGCCAGCGTGCCGGCCTGTATCACCGAACTTTATTCTCGACCGTAAGCATCCTCCAGCCGCACGATATCATCCTCCGCGCTGTTGCCAAGCCAGAACTCCATTATGCGCCCCGGCTTTTCGCCCACTCCGCGCAGGCGGTGCTTCGCGCCCTGCGGTATGAATATCTCCTCGTTCGGTTCCGCCACCCACACGCGGTCGCCCAGGGTGATCTCGAGCCCTTCGTCGAGCGCCACCCAGAACTCCGCCCGGTGGTTGTGGTATTGCAGCGAGAGTTCGCCGCCGGGGTTGACCGTGATTATTTTGGCCGCGCCGACGCCTTCAACGGGGAACTCGCGGAACTTGCCCCACGGGCGATGGTCCTCGTTGATAGCCGCGCGGTATTCACTTTCCACAAATGTCTTTTCGGTTGACTCCATTGATGAATTCAGTCTCCTTGGTCAATTCCTGTTTCCGGAGCCGCTGTCCGGGTAACCCTGATGAAACCACATGGCGGCCCGCTGTGACCACTTCGCGTTGACCGCCCGCGGCCCTTAGGCTACCATACCAGCCGGAGAGAACACTGTTGAAATCACCCTGGGTCAGCGAGTTGCAGGACGTCGGCGCCGTGCGCGGCGTCTTTCTGGTGGCGGAGAGCGAAGTCCGCGCTGCGCGCGACGATTCGCCCTATCTGAGAATGAAGCTTCAGGACCGCACGGGCGCTATTGACGGGCTGAAGTGGCGCGCGACGGAGGCCGAGCAACAGATGGGGCGCGGCGGCAGCTATGTGTTGATCAAGGGCAAGGTGGACATCTACCAGGGCCGGCTGCAGATCACCGTTGACAGAATCGAGCCGCCGCCCTCCGAGCCGGACCCGGCCGACTTCCTGTCGCAGTCGCCGCGCGACATCGAGGAGCTTCAGGGCGAACTGAAGGACTGGATCGGCACGATCCGTCATCCCCAGGTCCGCAGGCTGCTCGAGAGCCTGGTCATCGAGGGAGAGACCGGGCGGAAGTTCGCGCAGGCCCCCGCGGCCACCATGGTGCACCACGCCTATCTGGGCGGACTCATCGAGCACACCGTGTCGGTGATTTCACTCGCGGACACCGTCGCCGCCCACTACCCGCGCCTGAACCGCGACCTTCTGCTGGCCGGGACCATCCTGCACGATTTCGGCAAAATCGAGGAGTACGAGTGGCAGCGCGGCTTCCGCCAGAGCGACCGCGGGCAGCTTGTGGGGCACATCTGCCAGGGGCTGCTGCTGATAAACCGGGCCATGGACGCCATCCCGGACTTCGACCCGCTCTGGCGCATGCTGATCTCACACATCATCGTGAGCCACCACGGCAAGCTCGAATACGGCTCGCCCAAGCAGCCGATGATCCCGGAAGCCATCGCCCTGCACTATCTCGAAGACCTGGACGCGAAGATGCAGATCGCCGACAAAGAGCTGTCGAACGGCGCGAGCGTCGGATCGTCGCCGAACTGGACGAAGCGCAACATCTGGCTCGAGTCCGCGCTGTTCCGGGGCGTTCCGCGGGAATCCGAAAGCACGCAGGCGGACGACGAACCGGGCACTTTCGAAGACCCGTTCTCGCAAGAGGAGTAGCCCCTGAGGAGCGGGACTCAGACGGCCCGGACGGCTTCGAATATGCGCAGGGCCGATTCGAGGAGCGGCTTCAGATCTTCGAGCTTGAGCTGAGACGCGGCGTCGGATTTCGCCTGATCGGGTTCCGGGTGGACTTCCAGAAACAGCCCGTCAGCCCCCGCCGCCACCGCCGAGCGCGTGAGCACGCCGATGTGCTGGCGGTTTCCGCCCGAGAAAGAGCCTTCGCCGCCCGGACGCTGAACGCTGTGAGTGGAATCGAAGATCACCGGGTATCCCGTCGCCTGCATGTCGGGGATCGCCGTCATGTCGGCGATGAGCTGGTTGTAGCCGAAACTCGCGCCGCGCTCGGTGAGCAGGATGGACGTGTTGCCCGTGCTCTCGATCTTGCGGACGACGTTTATCATGTCGTGGGGGGCGACGAACTGCCCCTTCTTCACGTTGACGACCCGCTCCGACTGCCCGCAGGCAATCAGCAGGTCGGTCTGGCGGCACAGAAACGCGGGCACCTGCAGTATGTCCACCACCTCGGCGGCAGGCTCCACCTGCCAGGTCTCGTGAACGTCGGTCAGCACGGGAACGCCGAGTTCCTGCTTCACCGCGCCCAGTATCTCGAGCCCCCGGCCGATGCCGAGCCCCCGGAACGACCCCACGGACGTGCGGTTCGCTTTGTCGAAGCTGGCCTTGAACACATAGCCGAGGCCCAGGGAGTCGCAGATCTCCTTCGCGCCGCGGGCGACGTCCATGCAGAGGTCCGGGCTTTCAATGACGCAGGGACCTGCGATCACGCAGAGTTTTCCGCCGCCGAAGGAGACTTCGGGGCTCAGTTCAACCGTTTTCATCGGCCTGATGTTAACAGAAGACGCGCCGCCCGCGCTACCGGAACTCGAGTATCTCCGCCTTGAGCTGCCCGGCGACCTTAGCGATTGCGTACATCCGCGTGGCGTCGCCCTGCGTCAGCTTGATGTGCCCGGCGTCCGCCGTGCTGGCGGGAAGCGTCGCGTCCACGGCCATCCACTCTCTGCCCGTCCACACCTCGGCCCAGGCGTGATAGTAGAAGCTGCCCCGCGAGAGCGTGAAGCCGCCCACCGGGCGAGCGGGGATTCCGGCGGCGCGAGCCAGCGCCGTGAACAGAATGGCGTAGTCGCGGCACACGCCGGAGGGGTTCTTCAGGACATCGCTGGCAGGGCGCAGCACGCCCATGCTGCTGTCGGACGTCATCAGGGCTCGCACGCCCAGGCGAATCTTTTCGGCGGCTTTGACGATGTTCTTCTCGCCACCCACCATCCGGCGCGCCTCCCTGACGATAGCGGGGTCGTCCGAGTTGGCGTACGGATCCGGCTGAAGCCACGTCTTGAAGGCGGGGGCCTTGACGGGCAGCGTTCCCGCGGATGCGGGCGATGGCGCGCGGGCGGTAATCTGATAGGTCACCGTGCGGGGAGGTCCCGCTGCCTGCGCGACGATCTTCTGCCGCTCGTCGGCGATGGCGAATGAGGCGTCCGGAATCCCAGAAAGCCGAATCTTCAGGCTGGCCAGAGGCCTGTCCGGCGGAAGCGTCACATCCGGCCGGACGCTCGTGACGACGGCGAAGTCCCCCGGGGGCTGATAGCCGCCCGAAGGCGCTCCGGCGGCCTTCTCCTTCGGCTCGCGGCGCATGACGATTCCCATCGGGGCTTCGATGCGGTAGATGTCGGCGCCGTCGGGGGAGTGCCAGGCGGTCATGTCCGCCGTCGGGGAGACCGTGCGCACCACGACGGCGCTGACGCGCTTGCCTTCGTGCTCTATCGTCTCCTCTCGAAGCACTTCGATCGTGAGTTCCTCGAGCGCCAGCGTCAGCGGGTTGAACGCCATTCGTTCGTGTTTGGCGCCGACGACAGGCCGGTCCTGGAGCGTGGGCGTGTAGCTGTCGCCGACAAGCACCGTGCCCGTGGGGACGGGAATCGTCTTCTGAGTAGCGCCCGCCGCGGTGACCATGCGGCACTCGATGCTGTCCTTGCCCACCTCCGCGAACACCTCCGTCGTCTTCCCGCCCGAGGACACGCGGAACTCCTCGTAAACGGGGCGTCCCTTCAGGTCGCAATATGCCGTGGTGCCGATATCCTGCGACATCCGGGTTCCGAGGAGCACCATCTCGGTGCGGGCGGAGCTTGATGTCTTGAGGGCGTCACTGCCGCGAAAGCGCACGCTTTCGGCCCGAATCGTGAGGTGGCCCATCTTCATATCCCCCACGTACATTCCGAACCACATCTCGCGGGGAGTCTCAGGCGCCGCACTAAGCGGCACAAGACTCGCGGCGGCGAGCAGCGCGGCCGGCAGCGCGCGGCGGGGGCGAAGTTGTGTCATGCGGGCAGCCTCCTGCGGCTAGCGAATCTGACCGGCGACGCGAAGCCGTGCCGTGGCGCGGGCAAGCGCCGCGCGGGCGCGGTCAATGTCGGTTCCCGGGGGCGGCGACGCAAGCCGCTCCTGAGCGCGGGCCAGGGCCTCCCGGGCGCGCTCGACATCGATCTCGTCCGGCCTCTCCGCCGTATCGGCGAGAATCGTGACGCGCTCGGGGGTCACTTCCAGAAAGCCACCGGACGTGGCCATGGTCTCCTCGGCGCCGGTTGCGCGTGTGACCCTGATCTCCCCCGGCACGAGTTCCGCGATGAGCGGCGCGTGTCCGGGCAGGATGCCGAGATACCCTTCGGCCGCGGGCACGATCACCGACACGACCGGCTGGTCGCGCTCGAGGGCCTTGGCCGGCGTCACGATATCGAGCTTGAACGAACCGTCTGGCACGGCCGTCAGCTCTGCCCCATGGTCCTGGCCTTCTCGAAGGCCTGCTCGATGCCGCCGACCATGTAGAACGCCTGCTCGGGGACCTGGTCGCACTCACCGTCCAGAATCGCGCGGAACCCCTTCACGGTCTCCTCGCGGGACACGTACTGCCCCGACATTCCGGTGAACGTCTCGGCGACGAAGAACGGCTGCGAGAGGAACGTCTCGATGCGCCTCGCCCGGGCAACGGCGAGCTTGTCGTCGTCCGAAAGCTCGTCTATTCCGAGAATCGCGATGATATCCTGAAGGTCCTTGTACCTCTGGAGCACCTGCTGAACGTCGCGCGCGGTCCTGTAGTGGTCCTGTCCCACGACGAGCGGATCGAGGATGCGCGAGGTGGAGACGAGCGGGTCAACGGCGGGATAGATGCCCTTCACGAAGATCGCCCGCTCCAGGTAGGTCGTCGCGTCGAGGTGGGTGAAGGTGGTGGCCGGAGCAGGGTCGGTCGGGTCGTCGGCCGGCACGTACACCGCCTGGATGCTCGTGACAGACCCGGACTTCGTGCTGGTGATTCGCTCCTGAAGGTCGCCCATCTCTGTTCCGAGCGTCGGCTGGTAGCCGACGGCGCTCGGCATTCGTCCCAGAAGCGCGGAGACCTCCGAGCCTGCCTGCACGAACCGGAAGATGTTGTCAATAAAGAGCAGCACGTCCTGACCGGCCTGGTCCCGGAAGTACTCGGCCATCGTGAGCGCGGTGAGGCCGACCCGCAGCCGGGCGCCCGGCGGCTCGTTCATCTGTCCGAACACCATGCAGGTCTTCTCAATGACGCCGGACTCCATCATTTCGTGCCAGAGATCGGTGCCCTCGCGGGTGCGCTCGCCGACGCCTCCGAACACCGACACGCCGCCGTGCGCGGTAGCGATGTTGCGGATGAGTTCCTGAATGAGGACCGTCTTGCCGAGACCGGCGCCCCCGAACAGGCCGACCTTGCCGCCCCGTGCGTACGGGCAGAGGAGGTCAACGACCTTGATGCCTGTTTCGAACATCTCGACGGCCGGGCTCTGCTCCTCGAACGATGGAGGCTGCCGGTGAATGGGAAGCTGCTGGTCGGCGGCCACCGGGCCGCGCTCGTCAATCGGGTGACCGAGCAGGTTGAAGACGCGCCCGAGCGTTGCCTGCCCCACGGGCACCATGATCGGAGCGCCGGTGTCCACGGCGGGCATTCCGCGCACCAGGCCGTCCGTGGACGCCATCGCGACGCAGCGCACGACATCGTCGCCCAGCATCTGCGCGACTTCCACCGTGAGCTTCTCCTCGCCGTGCGGAATCTCCACGGCGTTCAGCAGGCCCGGCAGATCCTCGGGAGGGAACTGCACGTCCACGACCGGACCGATGACCTGTATGATCTTCCCTTCAGCCATTAATCGAGTATCCTCAAGAAAGTACGTTCTGTTGTGATGCGGGGCCGCGCTACTTCAGCGCCTCCGCAGTCCCCACGATCTCGGCGATCTCCGTCGTAATTGCCGCCTGCCGCGCGCGGTTGAGAGACAGGGTGAGGCGGTCAATCATCTCGCCGGCGTTCTTTGTCGCGCTCGTCATCGCCGTCATGCGCGCGCCCTGTTCGCTCGCGATGGACTCAAGCACTGCGCGGAAGAGCTGCGTGTCCACATAGCGCGAGAGCAAACGCGAAAGCAGTTTGTCCGGCTCAGGCTCGAACAGGTATTCCGCGGCGGCGTCCTCTTGCCCGCCGCCACCCGTGGTCTGGGCCGGGGGTTCGGCCGGCAGCAGCCGCTGCACCAGCGTCTCGTGCGAGATAGCGCTGTGAAACTGCGTGTAGATCAGATAGACCGCATCCGTCTTGCCCTCGGCGAACATCTGTTGAACATCGAGCGACAGCGGGCGCACGGTGTCGAAGCTGACCGACGTCCCCGGCAGCTCGAGCACTCCATCAATAGTGTAGCCGAGCCTGCGGATGTATCCGAGCGCCTTCTTGCCCATAACGTAGACTCGGGGTTCGCCCTGCTGGCCCTCCAGGAACCTCTGGGCCAGCCGCACCAGGTTCGCGTGGTAGCTTCCGGCGAGACCCTTGTCCGCGCCGATGACTATGGCCGTGACGCGCTCTTCCGGGCGAACCTGCAGCAGCGGATGCTCGAACGAGCCGCCCGCGGCGGCGAGGCCGGTCATAAGCTGGCGCACCTTGTCGGCGTAAGGCCGTGCGGCGATTACACGCTGCTGCGCCTGCTGAAACCGGGCCGAGGCGACGAGCTTCATCGCCTGCGTCATCTGCTGGATATTCCTGACCGTACGGATACGGCGCCGGATATCTTTAGCGCTGGCCATGCTGCTCCCGCGCCGCCGCAAACGACTTCACGAACTCGCCGAGCGCCGTCTTCAGCAGCTCCTCCGTCTCCGCGGAGAACTCGCCAGTTGACTCCACCCTGGTTTCGAACTCCGCGTACCGGGCCGACAGGAAAGTCAGAAACTCCGACTCGAACCGGCTGCACTCCGCCACCGGGACGCTGTCGAGATAACCATTCGTTGCGGCGTAGATGATGGCGGCCTGTTGCCAGACGGGCATCGGGGAGTACTGCGGCTGCTTGAGGATCTCCACAATCCTGTTGCCGCGCCCGAGCTGCTGCTGGGTGACCTTGTCGAGGTCGCTCGCGAACTGAGCGAACGCCTGAAGCTCCCAGTAGCGCGCGAGGTCGAGCTTGAGCCGTCCGGCGACCTTCTTCATGGCCGGCGTCTGCGCCTTCGACCCGACACGGGACACAGAGATGCCGACGCTGATTGCGGGGCGGATGCCCGCGTAGAACAGGTCGCCCTCCAGATAGATCTGCCCGTCTGTGATGCTGATGACGTTCGTCGGAATATAGGCCGACACGTCTCCCGCCTGCGTCTCGATGACCGGCAGCGCTGTCAGCGATCCGCCGCCGCGTTCGTCCGACATTTTGGCCGCGCGTTCCAGAAGGCGGCTGTGCAGATAGAACACATCGCCGGGATACGCCTCGCGTCCGGGCGGCCGTCTCAGCAGCAGCGAAACCTGCCTGTACGCCTGCGCATGCTTCGAGAGATCGTCGTACACAAGCAGCGCGTGCCGTCCGCTGTCGCGGAAATACTCGCCCATGGTGCATCCGGCGTACGGCGCGATGTACTGCAGCGGCGCGGGGTCGCTTGCCGTGGCGGTGATGACGGTCGTGTACTCCATCGCGCCAGCCCGCTCGAGGATGTTGACGATGTTGGCGACCGTGGACTGCTTCTGCCCGATGGCGACGTAGAAGCAGTAAACGCCCGCGCCCTTCTGATTGATGATCGTGTCTATGGCGATGGCGGTCTTGCCGGTCTGGCGGTCGCCGATGATCAACTCGCGCTGACCGCGTCCGATGGGGATCATCGAATCCACGGCCTTCAGGCCGGTCTGAAGGGCCTGGTTCACCGACTGGCGGTCAACGACTCCGGGCGCGACGGTCTCGATGGGCCTGCGCTCGGCGCTCGTGATGGGCCCCTTGCCGTCCAGCGGATCGCCCAGGGCGTTCACGACGCGTCCGACGACAGCCTCGCCGACCGGGACGTCAATGATGCGGCCGGTGCGGCGCACCTGATCGCCTTCGCTGATGTCCCTGTCCGGCCCCAGGACGACGCAGCCGACGTTGTCCTCTTCGAGGTTGAGCACCATGCCCATAACCCCGCCCGGGAACTCGACCAGCTCGCTGGCCATGGCGTCCGCGAGCCCGTAGATGCGCGCGATGCCGTCTCCCACCTGAAGGACGGTGCCGACACCGACCTCCTCCAAGCTCTTTTCGTAGTTCGCTATTTCAGCGGCAAGGACTGCCGCAACTTCTTCGGGCTTTATGCTCGAAGCCATGGTATGCCACTACACTCCGTGATGTTATTCCAACTATGATTGGCGCCGCGCGGGGAGTCCCCGCCCCGGCGCCTGGTTACGGCGTTCCCGACAGCGCTTTGGCGATCTGCCGGAGCTGGCCTTTCACCGAGCCGTCAATCAGGCGGTCTCCGATGCGCACGACCATGCCGCCGATAAGAGTCTCATCCAGCCTCTGCTCGATCTCGACCTGCGCGCCCGTGATCCGGGACAGCCGCTGCCGTGTTTCGTCGAGCTCTTCCTGCGAAAGCGGAACCGCCGAACTCACCGTGGCGCGCACGATTCCGCCGCGCTCGTCCGCGACTTTCCGGAAGGACGCCTCGATCGTCTCGATCACATCCACGCGCCGGTGGTCCACCAGCACCTGCAGAAACGTTAGCGTCACCGCGTTGATGCGGCCGTCAAACAGAGACCTGAGGATCCGCTTCTTCGGCTCCGCGGGCGCGACCGCGCCCATCAGCGCATCGCTCAGCCTGCCGTTCTCCTGAACAGTGCGCCGGACGAGCGCGAGGTCGCCCTTGACCTCGTCCACCACGCCGTACTGCGAGGCCGCCGCGTACAGCCCCGAGGCGTATCTGCGTACAACCCGGGGGTCAGCCAAGGCGGCCTCCATCGTGAATCGTCGAGCGCGACGCCATCAGTTCTTCAGGTTCTCCATCTGGCCGATCGTCTGCTGGATGAGATCGTGATGCTTCTCGGCGGAGATGGACTGCTGAAGCACCTTCTCGCTGGCCTGCACGACGAGCCCGGCGACGTTTTCGCGGATGCTGGCAAGCGCCTTGTCGCGCTCCCGCTCGATGTCGGCGATGCCGCGCTCCTTGACCTGATCGGCCTGCGCGCGGGCTGCTGTGAGCATCTCTTCTCTGAGCTGCGCGCCCTGCGCCGCAGCTTCCTGTATCTTCGACCGGGCTTCGGTTTCGATTTCCGTCAGCCGCTTGTCGAGATCGGCCTGCGACTGCGCCAGCCGCGCGGTCTCGTCGGTGATCTTGCGGTAGCCCTCGTCAATGTCCTCGCGCCGCTGGCGCAGGACCTCGCTGATGGGCCCCACCATGTACTTGCCCATCAGCCAGACCAGCAGCAGGAACGAGATGATGTTGGTCAGGATGACCTGAGGGTCAATGCCCAGAGTATGCAGCAGTTCCAACAGTTACCTCTTAAAGCCGACGCTTGCCGTGATGCCGCCGGGGCTCCCGGCGGTCCGCCAGTTCGAACTATTTTGCAAGAATCTCAAGGACCTTTTCCGTCGCCGGAAGCTTGCCCTGCAGCATGAAGAACACGAGCAGCGCGTAGATCACGAGCGACTCAATGAAGCCGAGCGCGATCATCATCGCGAGCTGAATCTTGCCCGCCGCCTCGGGCTGGCGGGCGATTCCCGCCATAGCCTGTCCGCCGACGAGACCCTGGCCGATGCTGGCCGAGAGAACGGCGACCGAAACGGCAAATGCAACTCCGATAGCCAGAGCGGCAAAGTATCCCATAGTTGTCTGTTACCTCCGTACCTTAGTTTGCGCCGGTGCTAGCACCGGTCCTCGACGGACTCCGCTCCGGCCCTCGCGAGTCTCCTGGGGGAGTCGCCCCGGGGCCGCGGCCAGAGCCCGAAACTGACTTCAGCGCGCGTCGGCAGCGGCAGCGCCGGATGGCGCCGGCGCGTGCGCGGCGTGCCCTTCGTGCTCCTCATGTCCGGCGCAGATCACCACGATGTAGCCCGCCGCCAGCACCGAAAACACCAGCGCCTGCACAACCGACGTGAAGAGCCCGAACAACTGCATCGGAAACTGAATGGGGATGAGCTTGAAGCCGCCGATAGCGATGGGGCCCAGCAGCGCGAGCTGCAGCACGACGGTCTCCTCCCCGAATATGTTGCCGAAAAGACGGATTGCGAGCGAAACGGGCTTTGCAATCTCGCCGATGATGTGGATCGGCAGCATCAACGGCCCCAGCCAGAGCGGCTCGCCCACGAAATGCATAACGTACCCGCGCAGCCCGTTCGCGCGGATGCCCTGCATCTGAACGTAGATGATGGTCACGATGGCCAGCGCGATCGTCATGTTGAGCGTTGACGTCGCCGGCTTCATGAACGGGATCATACCCATCAGGTTCATCACCAGAATGTAGAGGAACAGCGTCACCAGAAACGTGACGTGCCGCTCGCCGCCGGGGCCCACAACACCTTTGAAGAAGCTCTCGAGACCGCCGACAAGAAGCTCGAGAAGGTTCTGCAGCGGCCCGGGCACCTTCGTCATCCGGCGGGTAGCGACGAAGCCGGTGATGACGAGAAAAGCTATGGCGATGAACGAGTATCCGACGTAGAGCCAGGGGCTTCCGTGGACAAGGCTGCCCGCCTCCTCCGCGTGTCCCGCGGCTTCCGGAGAAGCCATGGCGCTCTCCGCCGCCAGAATGAGGAGTCCGCCCAGAAGCAGCGCCCCGCGGGCTCCGCCTGTTCGCGAACAGATTCTGTGAATATTATCCTGACGATGATGCAATTGTCTGAAATCTGAAATGTATTACCGGCTCGCACGCAGTGCGGCGAACGCAAGGGTCAGCGGCGCCGTCCCGAGCCCGACCACGAACGCCGTCAGATCGAGCCGCCGCCAGCTCAGGGCCAGCGCAAGCCCGGCGCCCACAACGAGCAGCCGCCCCATCAGCAGCCCCGCCCTCACAAACTTGCCGCTCCCGAGCCCTTCTCCGCGCGACGCCCTCAAGCCCGTCTGCACGTACGATGCCGCCGACAGCCCCACGAGCGCAATCGCCATCGCGCCGAGGGCCACTCCCGCGGCGAAGCTGACGCCGGCAGTCCAGCCGCCCAGGGCACCCGAGACAGCACCCCCCGCGGAAAGCACGGCCGCCGTGGCGGAGGCAAAAGCAACCCAGAACGGCTTCAACGCGGGATGGCCTAGCGTGAAATGCGGCTCACGATACGGAACACCTCAAGGAATCCCGCAGCCACCCCCATCAGGGCGAAGACAATCAGTCCCCACGGATCGGAGCCCAGCTTCCTGTCCACCCAGGAGCCCAGGAAGAAACCGATCGCCGGAGCGACCACAAGCAGGGTGCCCACCGTGCTGGCCATGCCCGCGTACGCCATCCACTTGTAGTCCCTATTGTCCTTATCCATGGCAGGAATGCCCTTCGGAGCCCCCCGGGCACTGGCCTGAATTCCGAGCCGCCGCCCATCGAGACCCGGCGCACAAACACGGAGTATATCACATCGGATAACGATTCTGCCGTTGCATTCGGCACGTCCGTGCAGGCGTTTGGGCGCCCGTTCGTTGACTGCCCGCTGGCCGGTGACTATAATATCTGCGCCGCTCCCAGAACCCGTCTGGCGGACCGGAGGTGCACCGACGAAATGAACACTTTAACCCGTTTGCTGATCTGTGTCTGCTGCGTGCCGCTCGCGCTTGGCTGCCAACCCGCCGGAGCAGTCGAGTCCGGCCAGGGCGAGGCTTCGGCCGCGCCGGGCGTCCCGGCGCCGCTGGAGATTCTGGCCCACGCGCCCATTCTGGACGGCGTGATCGAGGACGACCAGTGGACCGTCTTCCACTCGTTCCCCGCCGGTAACGGCGCCGCCAGCATTTCGGCGGCGTGGAATTTGGGGCATCTGTATCTGGCGGCCGACTGCCCCGAAACCGCCTCCGCCGTGTTCTATCTGGATGCGAACGCGGATGGCTGGCTCGCGGGCGCGGACAATTTCGAGATCAGGACGGTGACCAACACGAGCGCGCCGCAGGTGACGGTGCTTCTGCACAACGCGCTTCAGGCCCCGGCCGCGGAGCCATCGCCCGTGGTGCTGGACGCCAGGGCGGCGTTCAGGACAGAGGGGGCGCGCACCGTGATCGAGATCGAGATTCCGGCGGCTCAGTCGAAAGGGCTTGTCTATGAGGACGGCAAAGTGTTGGCTGTGGGAGCGGGCATAAGCCTCGCTTCCGACGCGTCGAAGATGATCCCCGCGGAGCCGCGGGCCGTGCTGAAGGCCATCGTTCTGAAGGACGAGATTCAGCCTGTTGCCATCCAAGGGCTGAAGCTCGACATCCGCATGAAGGACCGCAAGCTTATTGCGGGGCAGACCCTGAGCCTGGACTTCCATGCCGACAACACCGGAACGGAACCCCTCGCCTACAGCAGCTTCACCATCGGTGGGGAGCCGCGCGTCGCTGATCTCCTGAACGCGCTTCGCGTGCGCGGCGGCGTCCTTCAGCCGGGCAAGGGCATCAAGTGGGGGTTCTCAACGGACCTTCCGGAGACCATGCCACTCGGAACCTTCTCCGTGCTCGGCGAGATGAACCTCGAAGACGGGCGGAAGGCCCGTGTAGTTTCGAGTTTCGATGTCGTGGAGCCCTTTGAGGCCACGCTTGATACGGGGTCCGGACCCCTCACCCCGGGCGCGGAGCGCAAGATCGTCGTGTCGGTCAAGAACAACACCAACGGACCCCTGAACGGAACTGTGCGGCTGGTTCTCCCGCCGAGCCTGATGGCAGGAGTGGCGAAAGACACGCAGAAGTTCTCCGTGCGCTCCGAGGGCGGCACGGCGCGTGTCGAATTCAAGCTGAGGCGTCCCGCGGAATCGGCGGACGGCGAGCAGACGATTCTCGCTGAGGTTGAAGTCAGGGGAGTATCGCGCCAGATGGAGGGCGCCATCCTCCTCGGCCCCGTGCAGTAGCGCTTCAGTGGCTCCCGCTGGAGTCCGCGGGGACAGATTGCTTCAAGAACTCGGGCAGGCGGCCATTGACTTTGCCGCAAAATGTGCCTATCATTCGTTTACGTGAACCGGGCCCTGTA
>Ga0255342_1002050_pt1 | contig 26243 bp, 26 predicted proteins | sample wastewater_treat_3_FD_192416 | JGI IMG/M metagenome (GOLD analysis project Ga0255342, IMG submission 192416) | Wastewater microbial communities from Lulu Island WWTP, Vancouver, Canada - plant14 | ecosystem: Engineered > WWTP > Wastewater > Unclassified | place: Canada: Vancouver, British...
ATGTGGTCGATTTGTTCCCTCAAACGCAAAAACACACTTTAGGACGAGAAGTCAATTTAAATGTAGTCTTAAAACCCAATAATATCAAGGCTTTTCACGTGACATCAATACTACCGTCTCAACATGGACGGACCATGGGAATTGGTCTACAGGCTGTGCTTTTGTTAGTTTGTATCCGCCATATTCCAACAATTTGACATCCCTTGCCAATGTTGATGGATTGCAGGAAACATATACAACTCTTTTTGGCGACATGTTGATTATAGTGTCGATTACTTCTTTTTCACAGCCTTTTCTTGGAGGGTCTACAATTATTATATCTGCTTTTATATTTTGCTTATATAGCCTAGGGAGTATTTCTTCTGCTTTTCCTGCATAAAATTCCACATTTGATATATTGTTTTTCTTGGCATTTGCTCTTGCGTTTAAAATTGACTGCTCAACAACTTCAACTCCATATACATATTTTGCTTTTTTTGCAGCCATTAAAGATATGGTTCCGATGCCGCAATAAATATCAAAACAAATACTGTCTTTATCAATATCTGCATATTCAATTGCTGTTTGATAGAGCTTTTCCGTCTGAACGGGATTAATTTGAAAAAATGTTTCGGGTGAAATGGTGAAAACTAAATCGTCAATAGTATCAATTATTGTACCTGACCCGTACAAAGTAATATTTTTTCTCCCCATTATTAAATTTGTGTTTTTATTGTTAATGTTTTGAATTATTGTTTTAATGTTTGATATAAGAGATAATTCACTAACCAGTAGCTCTTTGTTTTTAAAGTTTTCGGTCCTTGTAACTATAATGAGCATTATTTCATTTTTTCGATTATTTCTGATTATAATGTTTCTTATAATTCCGCTTTTTGTTTTTTTATCATAAGCTTCGATATTGTACTTTTCCATCAAGCTTTTAAAAGCTTTTACTGCTTCATCGGCAGCTTTGCTTTGTATTAAGCAGCCGTCAATATCAACGGTATTATATGTACCTTGTTCATAGGGACCTATATGAATTTCGCCCTCTATTTTTGCAACCGAGAATGCTGTTTTATTTCTGTATCTAAAGGGCTCCTTCATGCCAATGGTATTATTTACAGTTTCTTCATCGAAATTTGCCCCGGCTCTTCTAAATTCGTTGATTACTCTGTTTCGTTTGAATTTTAACTGCTCCTTGTAATCCATATGCATGAGCTGACATCCTCCGCATTTTTGAAAATGCGGGCATGATGAATCGATTCTGAATTCCGAAGGCTTAATAATGCTGATTATCTCTGCTAAGGCATAGTTTTTCTTTTTGTCTGTTATTTTTATTTTCACTATATCGCCTGTTATTGCACCGCTTATAAACACGACAAAATTATTTATTTTAGCAATACCTTGGCCTGTGTGATTCATATCGATAATTTCAACTTCTCTGACTAATCCTGTTTCAAGCATAATTTCTCCGGTTACTTTTTGGCATTGACTAATTCGATAGCTTCTTTGCCTGTCATATGGTCGATATCTATTGCAATAATGTGGGACCTTGTGCATTCTGTTACTATCTTATGTTTATCATCTTTCGGCATATTTCCGGAATACTTTTCAACCAAAGCCTGAAAGGCTTCCTTCCACTCTTCGCCTTCAGTGATTCTTGCTTTTCCAAATACAATAACGCTTCTAAAATATGAAGTGAATTCTTCGCTTACTATTGTATCTTTATCTACTACCGCGAAGGATACCTTTTGATGTTTTTTTATAGCATCTATTTTATGTCCGTCCTTTGAAGAGTGAAAATAAATTTTATCATTGTAATAAACATAGTTAACAGGTACTGCATAAGGGTAATCGTCATCTCCTAAGCATGCCATCACCCCGCATGTACCTCTGTCCATTACGGCATTCGTGTCTTCCATTGACAGTAATTGTTTGATTCTTCTCATTTCTCTGAACATTTTTATCCTCCCTGATTTTTATAGAATAAACATCATTGTTGTTGAAAATTCATTTATATCCTTGGCCGTGTATTTAACCGTATAGGGTCCTGTTTGTGAAACTCCGGGAAAATATGATGCTTTTTTTGCTTTGAAATGCTCCCTGTAGTTGATTTCAACTTCAAATTTGTCCGGAATCTCAATCTTGCACGCCGAAGTATGCTTAAGAGCTTTTTTGACTCCTTCCCTTATCAATTCGCAGGATAATTCAGGATTGATACTTATTGAAGCTCCTCCGACTCCCTCTTTAACCGCAAGGGTTTCTATTCCTTTATTAAATTTTTTTGCTGTTTCGCAAAGCATTTTATCCCCGCTTAAGAACACCACCGGTACGCCGTATTTTGCCGCTAAATATGAATTAATAACAAATTCGGAAGCTATTTCACCATTAATCTTTATATAATTGTTGCTTAAGCTCATTGTATGAGACAGCGGATTTCCGTCATAACCTGCCCCTGAATGATAGCCGATAAATATAGCTGCATCAAATGTTTCATCTAACCCCGCGACCATTGATTCGGGCGTATTTGTCCAGCCCCGGCTTATTTTTGCACATTTTGGAATTTTGGTAAAATCTATATTTCTTGCCGAGTCATGTGCATCCTTTATCAATATTTCTTTAACTCCCATTGTTATTGCACCTTCGCATGCAGCTAATGTTTCCTTGGTCATTTGTTCTGCACATAATCTGTGCTCTTGATTCCCAAGATTTGTTTCATTCCATGAGGTTACCCCGGTGATTCCTTCTATATCCACACTTAAAAATACTTTCATTTCTCCCTCCTGTTTTTAATGAGATACTTCAATTCGTTCTGAATTACATGTTCTCATGCCTCTTCAGCAAAGTCATTACATTTTCCACCTGCAGCCTTACCCCTACCTTTAAACATTCTTCATCAATATCAAAGTGCTCTGTATGGATAGGCGATGTTATTCCCTTTGCAGGATTACCGCATCCCAGGTGGAAGAAAGCACCCTTTGCAACATCCATAAAATATGAAAAATCTTCTGCTCCAAGGCTTGGAAATTCTTTAAATTCAACATTTTCTTTTCCCAGAAGCTTTATTGCATTTTCCTTAATAATATCAACCACTTCATTATTATTAATCAAAGCTTTATATCCTTCGCAAAATGTTGTAAGCCCTTCTCCGCCAAAAGCTCTAGCTGTATTTTTTACAATACTTGAAATTCTATCCTTGGTATACTGTCTTGTTTCATCATCTAAGGTTCTCAGTGTACCGGTAATTTTGACTTCGTCGGCAATTATATTATCCTTAACACCGCCTGAAATTCTGCCGAGTGATATTGCTACCGGATTTAAAGGAGAAGTATTTCTGCTTACTATTGACTGCAGTGCAGTTATTACATGTCCTGCCATTACTATAGCATCTATTCCCTTGTCAGGATATGCTGCGTGAGCAGCTTTTCCCTTCAATACTATATTGATGGAATCTGTGGATGCATTGAGCTTGCCGTATTTAAGTTCAACCTTTCCCGCATTTAAATAAGGCTGGACATGGAGTCCCAAAACATAATCAACCTTTGGCTCTTCCATGCAACCTTCACGAATCATTCTTTCTGCACCGCCTATTGTTTCTTCCGCCGGCTGAAAAAATATTTTGACATTCCCGTTAATAGAGTCTTCGGAATCAGCCAATTCCTTAATTATTTTAGCTGTCCCAAGCACTATTGCCGCATGAGCGTCGTGACCGCATGCATGCATCACACCGGGAGTTAAAGAGCGATATGGCACGTCATTTTCTTCATGTATGGGCAGTGCATCAATATCTCCTCTTATTCCAACGGTTTTTCCCTTGTTTTTTCCTCTTATTATCCCTACTACACCTGTTTCTGCACAAGTATAATTTTCTATTCCCCACTTATTCAAGTATTCACGAATTTTCCTCTGTGTTCTGAACTCATATTGGCTAAGTTCCGGATGCATATGAAAGTCCCTGCGTATTTGCACCAATTCATCAAATATTTCATCAATTCTTTTATAAATATCCATATTGACTCCTTAATTTCTTTTTAAAATATACTATTCGGGGACATTCCTCCTACCGGCAGAGACTTTTCCTTATATAGGGAGGTGTGTCTCCATACTCTTATATTACTGATTTGCTGATGTTCCGCTTTCCAAAAATTCTACTTGTTTCAATTCTGCATCTATGTAAACAGTTGTCCCTAAAGCTATTGTAGGCTGAGGAAAATTATGTCCTGCCTTAAAATTATAAATTATAGGTTTGTTATATTTAACTAAGGTGTTTTCCACAACTTCTTCCAGAGTAAGGTCCAACCCTCCTTCGTAGGGTTTCTTTTCTCTTTCGCATTTTATAAAGGTTCCCAGTATTATTCCTGCACACTCATTAAACTTTCCTGCCAATGCCAGTGTTGTAAGCATTCTGTCCAATTTGTAAACAGGCTCTCCTATTTCTTCAATGAAAAGTATTTTTCCCTTTGTGTCAATTTCATATTTTGAGCCTAAGGTAGCAGTTAAAAGCGTCAGATTCCCTCCGGCTAATTTTCCCTTAGCCTTGCCTGTATTTAAACTTTTTAATTCTTCATTGTTTGGATTTTTGTGCAAACCTATGGGAATATCGGTAAAAATATTTTTTACCAGGCTTTCACAGGAATAAACATCAAATTCAACTTTATCATTTTTAACGTTTGCAAATCTTGTAGCAGCCATAGGACCATGAAAAGTAACCATATTGCATATTTGATTAAAAGCTGTATGGAGAGCTGTAATGTCGCTGAATCCTACAAAAATCTTGGGGTTTGATGCTATCGTTTCGTAATCTAACAAATCCAGTATTCGAGTAGCTCCATAACCTCCTCTTAAACAAATTATGCCTTTAATAGTATCATCTTTAAAGGCATCGTTTACATCTTTCGCCCTTTCTTCATCTGATGCAGAAAGGTGTCCGTAATTTGTGTAACAGGTTGGAAACATTACAGGCTCTAATCCTAAGGCCCTAATTTTCTTTTCTCCGTTTTTTACGGATTTCAAATCAGTCGCTGAGGAAGGAGCTATTACTGCAACTTTATCACCGGTTTTTAATGGTTTTGGTTTTATCATTTAAATACCCCCCTGTGTTACTCAGAAGCATGAGCTACATTTTCTTCCTCTGCACTTGCAGATAGCGGTACATCATATAAATCGTATACAACCTTGGTTATTTCCTGACCGTCCGGTATATAGAAAGATAAGGGCGGATTACTGCCTAATATTTTTGGATTGCCCGGCAAAATTTGTGTCGTAAGGTTGTCTGTTGAAAATCCGATTGCATCCTTTGCAAGCCCCAATAATTCCGTTAAAGTGAAATTTGTTTCGACATGAGGATAAACAGCGCTTATTACATTTGGAAGCCTTAGGCTCAGTGATTTTTTAATTGCTGATTTAATAAATTGCTGCTGCATTTCCACTCTTCCCACATCTCCGTTCGGGAAAGAAGGATAGCCCGGGTCCCCTGTTCTGAACCTCAGAAGTTCCATTGCCTTATCGCCGTATATAATTTGCGGTCCCGGTTTTATATCTATATATAGAGGCGGTTTGTCATATATATCCGTATATTTCATATGTATGGGTACATTTACTTCAACACCGCCGATAGCATCTACAGCTGCTCTTACACCGTTATAATTAACGGCAACATATTTGTCTACGGAAATGCCTGTTATTTCTTCCACAGCTTTCAATAAAGCTTTATATCCATCATCTTCGCTGCCGTAGACAGCATTTATTTTTTGCATTTCAGAATATTTTGCATATGCATCTCTTTTATAATAAGTATCTCTCGGTATCGATATTATGTTTGCTTCTTTGGTTTTCCTGTCAAAGCTTCCAAGCATTATCGTGTCTGACCTTGCTCCTTCAAATCCTATCAGCAAAGCATTTATGCGATTACTGTCACGCATTGCTTTTTCCAAGGGTGTTAAATTTTCATCTTCTTCATCGATTGCAATGGGTTCTTCATCCTCCGGCAGTTTTTGAGTTATTCCTTCAGGAGACATGAATTTTGCATACGTAAAAATACCTGTGGTTATCACAGTCGAAAATATTATTAAGGATATGAGAAATACTTTAATAAAATGTTGTTTCATAAAAAAACCGCCTTTCGGTATTATGCAAGTATGTTTTAATTTAATCCGTATAGTGAATAAACTAAATTCTTTATACCTTCTTCATCCGGTATGTAAAAGGATAATCCTTCCAAGGGTGTTTCCATGCCGGGCAATATATGTGTATTAATTTTATCGGTAGAAAATCCGACCAAATCGCCTGCCAAGTACAGCAAATCCGAAACATTAATGTTTGTTTCAATGTGAGAATAAGCTTCTTTTATCACAGCGGGCAGTTGAAAACCCAAAGTTTTTTTAACGGCAGATTTAATAAATTGCTGTTGTGCTTCTATTCTCCCCAAATCCTGGTTGTCATATCCCTTTCTGTATCTTAAAAATTTTAAAGACTGCTCCCCGTTAAGAAGCTGCACACCTTCAGGAATATCTATATATAAGGGAGGATCATCGTAGGGGTCGGTATATTCCATATGAAAGGGGACATTCACCTCAACTCCTCCAATCATATCAACGCATGCAATTACTCCCTCATAATCAATAACCACATACTTTTCAATCGGAATTCCCAACAGTTCCTGAACTCTTAACGCAAGTCCTTCAATCCCTTCATGAGAATATATTGCATTAATTTTTTTTAATTCGGCATTATCATCTGCATTTCTTGGAAGATATGTATCTCTTGGCAATGAAATCAAGTCAGCTGTTTTACTCTCCATATCGTAACTTAGAGCTATTATTGTATCTGTTCTTTGATTTTCCAGTCCTGCCAAAAGAATATTGAATCTTTTCATATTAGACGCAGCTTTTCCTATCGAAGTTCCATAATCAAAGGAACTCGATTCATAGAAAGAAACCTCGCTCTTCTCATCATTTACAAATTTGATTTTCCCTATCACAATATCCTTATCGACCAGAAAAATATACCCTAATGCAGTAACACTCAATATTATGGCAATAAGTAAAAAAGACGCAAAAAATACCTTTAAAAAATGTTTAATCATGTCTCACCTTTATAAAATCATCGCTAAATAATTATAACAAAGTACCGTTTCTTTTTCAATTGGATTGTAAAAATTATTTTGCCACGCACAATTATCACCAACTTTATAACAAACATTAAGGATGATTTTTTTATTTAAGAAATAAATATGTTGCAATTTACAAAAAAAACTGTTACAATAATGATATCTTTTTTAATATCGGAGGATTTTTTTAAATGAAAACAGGTACAGTAAAATGGTTCGATTCCAAAAAGGGTTTTGGATTTATATCCTGTGATGATGGAAAGGATGTTTTTGTACATTTTTCCGCTATAAACTCGGATGGATTCAAGACTTTGGAAGAAGGACAAAAAGTTAACTTTGACATAGTTGATGGTCAAAAAGGACCCCAGGCTAGCAATGTTACTGTAGCATAGTAGTAATTGTTTTTCGAAATAATACATTAATATAGATAAATGCATTACTTATATTAATATAGTATTTGAAGGAGACGTGATAAGAACTACATGTGTAGTTCTTTTTCATTATATTATTTATTTTTAAAAAACATGGAGGAGTTTTAATGAAAACAGGTACAGTAAAATGGTTTGATTCTGCGAAAGGTTTTGGCTTTATCACAAGCGATGAAGGGAATGATGTGTTTGTTCATTTTTCCGCTATAAACGCAGATGGATTCAAGACTTTGGAAGAAGGACAAAAAGTAACCTTTGAAGTGGTTGAAGGAACGAGAGGCCCTCAAGCTGCTAACGTAGAAATCATCTAATGTATACTCTAAAGCACCTATAAAAGAATAGGTGCTTTTTTTTCCGGCTCGCAGTCTCGCTGCACATTATATGTTATAATATCTCCAATGCTATTTTTATCATGTCCGTAAAGCTCTTTTCTCTTTGCTCCGGGGTAGTTTCAGTCTTATGCTCGAGAGAATCAGATACTGTCAATATTGTAAGGGCATTTACTCCTGCTCTGTTGGCATTGCAATACAAGGCGTAGGTTTCCATTTCGACGGCTAAACAGCCCATCTTTGCCCATTTTCTCCAATTCTCGGAATTATCATGATAAAAAATATCAGTAGTAACAATATTCCCCACTACTGCTTTTATATTGTTATCATCCGCAACCTTCTTAGCCTTTGATAAAAGCTCCCATGAAGCTGTTGCCGAATAAATTCCCGGCAGCTCATATTGATAGGCGTAATTTGAATCTGTGCTTGCTCCTATTGCAAGTACTATGTCGTACAAATTCAAATCAGGTGCATAAGCCCCGCAGGAGCCTACACGAATTAAATTTTTGACTCCGTACATATGTATTAATTCATAAGAATAAATTCCTATTGAAGCACAGCCCATTCCGCTTCCCATAACAGAAACTTTTTTTCCTTTGTAGCTTCCGGTAAAACCATACATATTTCTTACAGTGTTAAATTGCTCAACATCTTCAAGAAAGTTTTCTGCAATAAATTTTGCCCTCAAGGGGTCGCCGGGCAACAAGACTGTTTCGGCAATTTGCCCTATAACTGCACTATTGTGTGGTGTAGACATATAATCCTCCTTGTGTTTTTTATATAGGTTATCAGCTAATAATCTTTTGTCAACTAAGCTACTTCTTTTTGTACCTTATATTGGACTTTTTTACCTTGGATTGTTGTTTTTCATCATCAGAAAGCATTTCTATGCCGTTTTTGGTCATAATAATCAATCTTCTTTTCATTAAACGCCCTGAAGCCTTTTTAAAGGAGCTTTTGCTCATCCCCAAAATCTTATTAACTTCTTCAGGACTGCTGTCATCGTTTAAAGGTAAGGAGCCCTTGTTTCTAATAAGTACCTTTAGGATTTTTTCACCGTCCTTGTCTATTTGAAGCCTCGGAGCATCCTTTAGGCTTAAATCCAGTTTCCCGTCTTCCTTTATATTGCTGACCCTCACTTCAACTGACTGTCCGGAATGAAGAGGCTTTATTATTTCTCCCTCATGTATTAATCCTAAATACTTGTTGTCTACCGCAACCATTGCACCAAGCCCTCTTTTTAAGCTGAATACAGTACCCCTTACAATGTCATTAACCTTGTAAGGTGAGTCTGTTCTCAATACCTTAAATAAATTCATGGTTGCACAAAGTCTGTCCGACTTGTCAATATAAAGACCGACCATGTATTCTCCATTTAGCCTTATATCGCCTATCTGTTCCTTAAAGGGAAGGAATAAGTCTTTTTCCAAACCCCAGTTAAGAAATGCTCCTATCCTTGACATCTCGACAACCTTCAAGGTTGCAATTTCACCCAATGTTATTTTTGGTTTTTTTACAGTGGCTATAATTTTGTCATCAGAGTCTCTGTAAACAAATACATTTATTTTATCTCCTACTTTTGTTCCTGCAGGAACTTGCTTTATTGGAAGCAATACTCTGTCTTCAGTTTTCTCCTTGTCTTCACTTTGCAAATAGGCACCTATGTTTACTATTTTTGCAACTTCTAATTCCTGCATTTCTCCCAGTTTCATCATAATTTCTCCTCTCACTTGGTGTGTTCCTCTTCCTTTAGAAGCTTGAACATATTCTTTTTGTATGCTTCCACTCCCGGCTGAGTAAAGGGGTCTACCTTATTAGTATACCCACTTATTCCACAGCTCATCATAAAAAAGTAAAAAAGCTTGGCAAGATAAAATTCATCCATCTTAGGAACACTGATAATAATCCCCGGTACTTTTCCCTCATTGTGAGCCATGAAGGTTCCTTCAAATGCTTTTAAGTTTACAAAGTTAAATGTTTTTCCCGATATATAATTTAATTTATCAAAATCATTTAAGTCAAAAGGAATTACCATATCATCTTCACTATTTTCAATTAATAGGGTTGTTTCAATAATTATTTCTCTTCCCTCTTGAACAAATTGTCCCATGGAATGAAGGTCTGTAGTGAAATTAAGCGAAGCAGGGAAAATACCCTTCCCTTCTTTTCCTTCACTTTCGCCGTAAAGCTGCTTCCACCATTCGGCAATTGATATGCAGGATGGTTCATAGTTAACAAATATTTCAATTTCTTTATTTCGTCTGTTTAAAATGTTTCTTGCGGCTGTATAAAGTAAGCTAATGTTGCATTCAAAATCTCTGACCGAGTATTCTTCCGCACCTTCCTTCAAGCCTTCCATGAATTTATCCGTATCAAGACCTGCAGCCGCCATTGGAAGAAGTCCTACAGGAGTTATTACGGAATATCTTCCTCCTATATCATCGGGAACCACAAATGTTTTGTAACCTTTTAAATCAGATATACTCTTCAAGGCACCTTTATATTTATCTGTTACGACGAAAATGCGGTTTTTTGATTCTTCGCCGTATTTTTTCTCTATCAGCTCCTTAAAGACTCTGAATGACAATGCTGTTTCCAAGGTTGTTCCCGACTTTGAAATTACAATAATGCAAACTTCTTTTTCTTTAACAAGCTCAATAAGTTTTTTCAAATATGCTCCACTTAAATTTTGTCCTGCGTAATATACCTTAGGACTTAACAATTCATTGTGAAAATCTCCCCTTATAGCTTCGATTGCAGCTTTTGCCCCTAAATAGGAGCCTCCTATTCCCAAAAGTATGAAAGCTTCAGAGTTTTCTTTAATATATTTTGCTGCAGCTTTAATTTCTTCGTATTCATTTTTGTCAATTCTGTACATATAATCGAGCCAGCCTGTCATTTCGCTGCTGACTCCTTTTCTGTCCAGAAGTGTCTCCTGAGCTGCCATGATTTCCGGTTTAATTTTTTTTAATTCATCCTCATCAATAAAGCTTCCTCGTAAATCAAGAGTAATATTTTTCATTTTCTCCCCTCCCAATTGTCCTTCCCTTTCTCCATACAATAGCTACTGTTACCATGTCATTCTGAACGCAGTGAATAATCTCATGAAATATTTCGCTATCGCTCAGAATGTTTATATTATTTCGGCTAATAAGACTGCATAATCATCTTTATGAACTATGCTGAAATTATTAACAGATGACTTTATGTTTTCTAATATATTTCCATCGGATATTATTGTATTTATCAATCTATCGACGCCGAATTGCACCCCTTCGCTATTTGTTGTCTCCGTTATGCCGTCAGTGTAAAGGAGTATTTTATCACCGACTTTTAATGTAACTTTTTCTACAATGTAATCAACATTATCAAAAATATTTGCAATAGGATATCCCTTAAGCATAAGCTTTTTAATATCTTTACCGCTTATTAAAATCGGTACCGAGTTATGTCCTGCATTGACATATTTAAATACATGGGAATCTTTATTATATATTCCAAAAAATACTGAAAAATATTTATCATAGTCCAAATTCAACGATAAAAAGGTTTTATGCAGCTCCTTCATAATTTTATTCAAATTAATATTTCCTTTGGCAATAGTCCTTAATGATTGCCTTACAAAAATGGTCAAGAGAGATGCCGTTACTCCGTGCCCCACAACATCACAAATATATATACCTGTATTATTTTCATCTATTTCAAATACATCAAAATAATCTCCGCTTAATGATTCTGATGATTCATACAAATAGTCAATGCTCAAGCCGTTATACATTCCTTTTGGAGGAAGCATGCGATTTTGCATATTTTTTGCAAACTTTATATCATCACTCATTTTTTTGTTTTTTTCTTGTAACTTTTCCGAAAGTAAAACTTCATTCGTTATATCCCTGAATACCTCTACCGAAGCTTCAATTTCACCCTTATCATCAAATAAGGGTGAGGATATAATCATATATGTTTTGTTTCCCAATTTATGATGTTTGCGCATTATGGAGCCCTTTTCCAAGGTTGTGCTTGAAATACAGTTTTCGCATCTATTATATCTGCATAAAACGTCATAGCATTTTTTCCCGACAATATTTTCTCCCAAATCTTCCTGCATTTTTTTGTTGGCATACAAAACCATGTTGTCTTTGCTGACTACTCTTACCCAATCAATCATACCATCCGCTATGCTTAGCTGATTTGGATCTATACTCTTATATTTCTCCATAGAAGCACCCCCTTTTATTTTTTTTCATTAATATAGTTTAACAAGAGCTGTCCTATTTTATCTGAATTATGTCTTATATAGTTTTTTCTTATATCGACAAAATTGCTGCATATAACCTTTATATTCATTTCTTCAAGTTCTTTTATCTGCTTTTCATCAATAAGTACCTGTTTTGCACCCTGGTATTTATAATTTAAAATCAACTCTTCGGATATTTTTTCATCATTGACAATTACATAATCAATCATGTATTTCATGCTGTGTTTTATTATTGCATTTACATGGTCTAAAACATTGTAATTATCTGTTTCTCCCGGCTGTGTCATAAGATTGCATACATAAAATACGGTTGCATTACTTTCAGCCAAAAGAGACGGTATGCCTTCAACTAAAATATTTGGAATTACACTGGTATACAAGCTTCCCGGTCCTAATACAATAAGATCTGCTTCTTTTATATCCTCAACCGTTTCTTCCAGGGGTTTGCACACATAAGGCACCAATTCGATTTTATCTATTTTCGTGTTTAATTTGCTCACATATTCAGGAATATATTTTTCTCCCAATATGCAGTCGCCGTTAGCGAGATACGCTTTTAATTGTGCATCCTGCAGGGTCATGGGAAGAACTTTACCCGAAAGCCTGAAAATACTTCCTATTTCCTTTAAAGCATGTTCGTAATTGCCGAATATTTCATACATTGCAGCTATAAATAAATTCCCGAAGCTTTGCCCCTTTAAATATCCGTCGCTGAAACGGTGCTGCATCAATTTTATCATAATGGGCTCAATATCTGAAAGAGCAATAATGCAGTTTCTCATATCTCCGGGCGGCAGCATGCCTAAGTCTTCTCTTAAAACTCCGGAACCCCCGCCGTTATCTGCAACGGTTACAATTGCTGATATGTCTTTTGTGTAATTTTTTAATCCTCTGAGCAATACAGAAAGGCCTGTCCCTCCGCCGAATACTACTATTTTCATTTAATTTTTCCCCGCATCTCTGTGATTTAATAAAACTCTGTAATTTTCAGCCGTAAGCATGGAAGCTAAATAATTTGATATTGTAACAGAGCGATGCTTGCCTCCGGTACACCCTATTGATATTACAAGACTTGATTTTCCTTCCTTTATATACAAAGGCAGAAGAAATTTAAGAATGTCCATTAACTTTTCCAAAAATATGGATGTCGTTTCAAAACTCATTACATAATCTTTAACATTTTCATCATTGCCGGTTGAGTTTTTTAATTCATCTATATAAAATGGATTTGGCAGAAACCTTACATCAAAAACCAGGTCCGATTCCTTAGGAAGACCGTATTTATAGCCGAATGAAACTATTGTTATGTTTAAATTATGGGATATGCTGCCTTTCACAAAAATATTTAAAATTTCTTCCTTAAGCCTTCCAAGCGTCATGCTGGTTGTATCTATTATATAATCAGACTTCTTTTTTACTTCTTCCAATCTGTTTCTTTCTTCCAGGATTCCTTCAATTATCGTACCGTCTGAAGACAAAGGATGAGGTCTTCTCTGCTCCTTAAACCTTTTGATTAAGTCATCATCAGAGGCATCAAGAAAAAGTATTCTGTATTCAATTCCCTTATTTTTCAGTTCTTTTAAACTATTGAACAAGTCTTTAAAAAAGATTCCTCCTCTTATGTCCGCAACAACTGCCACTTTGTTAACGTCCATCGATGAACTCTTGCACAACTCGGCAAAATTCGGAAGGAGTGCAGGAGGAAGATTATCCATGCAATAATAATTAATATCTTCAAGAACCTTAATTGCCTGGCTTTTCCCGGCACCTGACATACCTGTAATAATTACTAACTCCATATGCTCCCCCTTTAACTTTTTAAATTAACTATTCGGTTTAAATCAATACCCGAGCCTTCTACAGCTCTCAGTGCATTGTCGCAGCGCCCCACATTGTCCTTAATGTGGGAATCGCTGTTTATTACAAATTGTACATTGTATTTTGATGCTCTTATAATTTCATCCTTGTTTAAGTGCCCGTGACTGTTGTTTATTTCAAGCATAGTATCAGTTTTTTCAGCTGTTTGTGCAATTTTATCAATGTTAACCGGTATTTTATCTCCCGGATGGGTTAAAATGTTAATTTTATATTTATTCATGGCATTTATAATTGCCTGAGTATTCTTTTCAACCATTTCATCGTAAAACTTTTTATTGTTTTTTGCTAATTGATTTTTTACTATAAAGTTCCAGAAGTCACTTGGTGATGAAAATAAAGCTGCCAAGTGGAACCCGCATAAAATTATATCACAGTGCTTCAATATTTCGCTGTTGATGTCTGTAGTTCCTTTATAATCCAATATATTGGCTTCCACACCGTACAATATTTTCAAATTCGGATACTTTTTTCTCGTTTCCACAACAATGTTTTTAGCTTCACTTATTAAATTACTTTTTATACCAAACAAATAGTGAGCAGGACCATGGTCAGCGATGGCTATTTCCTCCAGTCCCAGTTCATAGGCTCTTTCTGCTATTTCTTCAATTGATGATTTGCCGTGCCTATTTTTTGAATATGTTGAGTGTATGTGATAATCAGCTCTTAGTTTCATTTAAAACTTCCTTGTTATTTTATATGTTTTACTTTATCTTCTACAACTTCGTTCCTACTATTTTTATCTCAGGTTCTAATATTATTCCAAATTTGTCATATACGGTACTTATTACTATTCTCATAAGCTCCAGGACATCTTCACAAGATGCGTTATCATAACTAACGATAAAGCCGCTGTGTTTGTCTGAAACCATTGCTCCTCTGTATTTCAGCCCTTTAAGTCCTGCATCTTCTATTAATTTGGAAGCATATCCGTTTAATGGTCTCTTAAATGTGCTTCCGGCACTTGGTAAATTTAATGGCTGCTTCGAAATCCTCTTTTCATTAAGCTCCTTCATTTTTTCCATTATATCTTCAACTCTGCCGGGTGTTAAACTTATCTCTGCTTCAAGAACAATGTATTCCGAATCGGACAGTCTGGAATGTCTATATTCAAATTCCATTTCTTCATTGGAAAATTCATGAATTCTGCCGTCCATATCCATGCATTTGACCTTCGTTACCACATCCTTCATTTCCCCGCCGTAAGCTCCTGCATTTATTGGAATTGCTCCTCCCAAATATCCGGGGATTCCTCCTGCAAATTCAAAACCTTCCAAGCCTTCCTTTGCAAAATACTTTGCCAAGGTGGACAAAAGCATTCCTGCTCCTGCTGTTACTTTATTTCCATCACGACTAAGCTTGTTGAACTTTTCCCCTATTTTAATTATTATCCCCTTAAACCCCTCGTCCGAAACCAGGAGATTTGTTCCGTTTCCTATAATATAATAATCTATTTCATATTTCTTTATCAGCTTTAAAACTGTTTTTAAATCTTCTGTGTCTTCAGGTATTGCAAATATGCTTGCAGGACCTCCGATTTTGAAGTAAGTATGATTTTTTAACGGCTCATCTTTCAGCACAAGTCCCCTGAAACTTTGTGTCAATTCATCCAGCATGCTGTTGATTATCAATTGATATTCCATTATTCCACCCTTTCCCTATCAACTATGTATATTCTAACATTGAATTGATTATTTTTAAAGATTTATTTTTAATATGGCATAATGGTAATTATATTTTATCAGAACAAAAAAATTGCCATATTGAATGGCAATTTTCTAATTTTAGTAGGGTTTTGTGTACAATTGGAAATGAGCCTGAGGGTGATCGCAAACCGGGCATACCTTGGGGGCTTGGGAGCCAACATGGATATGGCCGCAGTTATCGCACTGCCAAACAACTTCCCCTTCTCTTTTGAATACTTTGCCTGTTTCAATATTATTCAACAAAGCTAAGTATCTTTCTTCATGAGATTTTTCTATCGCTGCAACTCCTTCAAATAAGTAGGCAATTTTATCGAATCCTTCTTCCCTTGCCACTTTTGCAAATTCTGCATACATTTCTGTCCATTCGTAGTGTTCACCGTCTGCTGCATCCTGTAAGTTTACGCTTGTGTGTGCTATTCCGTCATGAAGAAGTTTAAACCATAATTTTGCATGCTCTTTTTCATTTCTTGCCGTTTCTTCAAAGTATTTGCTGATTTGTACATAACCGTCTTTTTTAGCTTGGCTTTGATAATATGTGTACTTCACATGAGCCTGAGCTTCGCCTGCAAATGCAGTCATCAAATTTTGTTCAGTCTTACTCCCTTTTAATTCCATATAACCACCTCTTTAAATATTTATCTTATGTGAGCAGCATGGCTGCTTAGATATCAAACTCTCCAATTTTAACTCATACCCTGATAATCTGATTAAACATTTATTATGCTGTACATTTGTTTGTATTCATCTTTGACTGTATGTTCTAATAGTTTTTCTACCTTTATTTTCATCGGTTTTGTGCCGAATATTATATCTATTTCATCGCCGATTTCTACTTCCGCACCGGGCTTTGCTATCTTGCCGTTAATAAGAACTCTTCCCTGCTCGCATGCTTCTTTGGCAATGGTTCTTCTTTTAATTATGCGTGCGCTTTTTAAATACTTATCTATCCTCATAATAACCTCCAATTTTTAAGGGACTGGTTAGGGTTAGGGCATCTCATTTTTTAATTTCTCCGCTTGGTCTGAAGTAATAAGTGCATCAATCATCTCAGTTATATCTCCGTCAAGAAATGCATCAAGCTTATACAAAGTAAGACCTATCCTGTGGTCGCTTACCCTTCCCTGAGGGAAGTTATAAGTTCTTATCCTCTCGCTTCTGTCTCCGGAGCCCACCTGACTTCTTCTTGATTGAGCCAATTCATCAGTTTGCTCTTGCAAATATTTATCATAAAGTCTCGCCTTTAAAACCTTGAAAGCTTTATCCTTATTTTTAAGCTGAGATTTTTCGTCCTGGCATGAAATAACAATACCGGTTGGTATGTGGGTTAGTCTTACGGCAGAGTCAGTTGTATTTACAGACTGTCCTCCGTTTCCCGAAGAGCGAAAAACATCAACCTTTACATCATTTGGATTTATTTCGATATCAATATCATCTGCTTCAGGCAGAACTGCTACGGTTGCAGATGAGGTGTGGATTCTGCCGCTGGATTCTGTATCGGGAACTCTCTGCACCCTGTGAACACCGCTTTCATATTTAAGCCTTGAGTATGCTCCTTTTCCTTTAATAGAGAAAATTACTTCCTTGTAACCGCCTATTCCTTGTTCATTTACTGAAATGAATTCAGTCTTCCATCCTCTTCTTTCTGCATATCTTAAATACATGCGAAGTAAATCGCCTGCAAATAATCCGGCTTCGTCACCGCCCACTCCTGCTCTTATCTCAACAATTACATCCTTTTCATCGTTCGGGTCAGTCGGCAGAAGCAGAATTTTTATTTCATTTTCCAGCTCTTCTACTTTAGAAGATAATTCCTTAATTTCTTCCTTTACCATTTCCTTAAAGTCATCATCTAATTTTTCCTTCAGCATTTCCTTGGATTCTTCAAGCTGGTTTCTTATATCCTTATATTCATTATATTTAAGCACAATAGGTTCTATCTGCGCCTGCTCTTTCATAAGCTTTTGCAGCTTCTGTGAATCGCTTAATATATCAGGGTCAGATAGTTTTTCGCTTAATTCTGTATATTTATCTTTTAATGCTTCTAATTTATCTAACATTTTATTCCTCTCTCTTATAAATCTAATATGTTTGTTATGTCATCCGAGCACAGCGAAGGATCTCATGAGATTCTTCGGTGTGTCTCCATAATTAATAAGCGATGCTAAGTCATACCTATTATTACCCTGTCATTTCCGGCTAAGTCCCGGTATGCTTTAACTTCTTTAAACACTTTAGAATTCAGAAAGATTTCTTCAACTGATTTTTTTTGCTGTCTTCCTATTTCCACAGCTAATACTCCATTCTCCTCACAAATTTTTTTAAATAATTCAACAATAGGTTTGTAATAATCCAACCCGTCAACTCCTCCGTCCAAAGCTAACCTTGGCTCATAGACCGAAACCTCTGTCTGAAGATTTTTAATTTCATCACTTTCGATATATGGAGGATTTGATACAAGAACATCAAATTTTTCACCCAAAATATCTTCAAAAATATTTCCTTTTATAACCTTTATATTATTTAGATTGTGTTTTTTTATATTTATTTTTGTCGTTTCAACAGCTATATCGCTTATGTCTATTGCGGTAACAAACGAGTTCCTTAAATAATAAGCAAGGCTTAATGCAATTGCTCCGCTGCCTGTTCCCAAATCAAGTATTTTAATCTCTTTATTATATCTTTCTTTTACTATATTTATTACCGTTTCTACCAATGTTTCAGTATCGGGTCTCGGTATCAGGACACCCTCCTGAACGTAAAAGTCCAAGCCCATAAATTCCTGAGAATTAGTTATATATTGCAGCGGGTAACCATTATTCCTCTTTTCAGCCAATTTATAAAACTTATCTTTAATTTCTTCGCTTACTTCTTCCTTTCTGTTAAGATGAAGATAAATTCTGTCCTTTTGTAAAAGATAACATAAAATAAGCTCAACTTCAAGCTTTGGAGAATTAAATTCCCTTTGTTTTATTATATCAATACCGTCTTTCAATAATTTTTCAATTGTTACCATCTATCATCTTCTCCGCCTTGGGGAATTACTCTCTTCATTGCTGCTATTGCAACTTCAATCATTGAATCATCCGGCTCCTTAGTGGTAATTTTTTGAATCAAAAATCCGGGATAAGCAATAATTTTTGTAAAAATATTATCGCTTGAGCTTCTTCCCACATATCTGTTTAATTCATAGGAAAGTCCTGCAATAACCGGAAGCATCGCAAGTCTTATCACAAGTCTCAGAAGCGGATTAGGCCAACCGAAAAATGAAAATACTATAATGCTTATCAGCAATACATTTATCAAAAAACTTGTTCCGCAACGAGGGTGAAGTGTTGAATATCTTTGGACATTTTCAACAGTCAATTCTTCGCCGTATTCATAACAGTATATGGTTTTATGTTCAGCCCCGTGATACATAAATACCCTTTTTATATCTTCAAGTTTTGAAACCAAATAAACATAACCTACAAACAAGGATACTCTTACGATGCCTTCCACCAGGTTAAGCAAAAAGGAATTCTTAATAATGTTTTTTAACAAATTTGTTAAAATGGTTGGACCCAATATAAATATTGCAATCGAAAATACTAAGGCTATTATTACCGAAGTATAAATAATTGCCGTGTCTGCCTTATCCTTAAATACTTTCTTCAAAAACCTGTCAAGGGCATCTTCTTCATAATCTTCACCATAGAATTCAGCCGAATACATTAATTCCTTAACACCGTTTACCAGTGAATCTATGAGCACAAAGCTTCCTCTTACCAGCGGTAATTTAAAAAATTTATGTTTAAATATTTGTTTTATATTACTCTCTTTAATTACTATTTCTCCGTCAGGTTTTCTTACGGCTGTAGCTATTTTTGAAGGTCCCTTCATCATGATCCCTTCAATAAGCGCCTGACCGCCTATACTTGTCTTTTTTACTTCCTTCAACCCTTTATCACTCATTTCGTCCCCTTTATAAAATATAGAATCAACTCACATTTTAGGATTATTTCCCGAGAAATGTAGAAAATTGTTAAACACTGTAAAAACAATGTAATAGAACACAACGAATACGCAGTCTCATTCACCAAAATATCAGCTCCCTCCGGTCGCATATTTTGGGAATTCGTTGCGAATGACCTACCGCCATTTTTCTGAAAACCTAATTTGGGGACATTCCTCCAGCAAACAGAGACCTTCCCAAAATTAGGGAGGTGTGTCCCCATACCTTGAATAAATGGGGTTAGGGCATCTTATTATACAATTAAAATTTCATTTCTTCAAGTTTTTAATTGTTAATAGCCTGAAGCTTTCTAATTATACACTGCAAAGCTTAATGTTTTTTTAATAATAGCGGCTAATATTTCCTTTAATATTTTCCCATAATGTACAAAAATTAAAGTAATGTGTGAATAATTCGAATTTCTTTATTACAAATCACACATTACTTGAATTTTTGAGCTTATTTTACTTAAGAATTATCTTTTTTCTATATGCCTAATTCTTCTTTTACGTCTTTGAATGCATTCAATGCAAAGTCTAAATCTTCCTTTGAATGGGCTGCGGATATTTGAGTTCTTATTCTTGCTTTCCCCTTTGGCACAACCGGGAAGTAAAAACCTACTACATAAACACCCTTTTCTAACAGCTTTTCAGCCATTTTTTGGGATAAGACCGCATCTCCAAGCATTATGGGCACTATCGGGTGCTCGCCTTCTATAATATTAAGACCTATTTTTTTGATTCCCTCTCTGAAATATTTCGTATTTTCATCCAGCTTAGCCTTATATTTATTGTCTTCCATCAGCATTTCAAGAACCTTGAGTGATGCTCCGACAATAGCCGGCGCCAATGTATTTGAAAACAAATATGGTCTTGAGCGCTGTCTCAATAAATCTATTATTTCCTTTCTGCCGCTTGTGTATCCGCCGCTGGCACCGCCAAGAGCCTTTCCTAAGGTTCCCGTAATAATATCGACTCTGCCCATTACATTTCTGTATTCAGGAGTTCCTCTTCCCGTTTTACCTACAAATCCCACTGCATGGCTGTCGTCAACCATTACAAGTGCATTATATTTATCAGCTAAATCGCATATACCCTCTAAATTTGCAATAATACCGTCCATTGAGAATACACCGTCTGTTGCTATCAATTTAATATTGGCTCCATCCTTGTCAGCCTGTTTCAGCTGTTCCTCCAATGATTCCATATCATTGTTATTATATCTGTATCTTTTAGCTTTCGATAATCTTACTCCGTCAATAATGCTTGCATGGTTCAGCTCGTCGCTTATTATGGCATCATTTTCGGTGGTTATTGTTTCAAACAAGCCGCCGTTTGCATCAAAACATGATGAATACAAAATGGTATCTTCGGTTTTAAGAAATTCGCTTATCTTTTTTTCAAGCTCTTTATGTATTTCTTGGGTGCCACAAATGAATCTAACTGAAGAAAGTCCGTAACCCCATTTGTCATATGCATTCTTCGCTGCCTCGATTATTTCCTCATTGTCCGCCAATCCTAAATAGTTATTGGCACACATATTCAGTACTCCGCCTGCTTTCGTTGTGCTGATAATACTTCTTTGAGGTGTGGTTATAATTCTTTCTTCCTTCCAAAGACCGCTTTTTTTAATTTCGTCCAATATGTCGGAATAGTATTCCCTTGCTTTAAACATTCTGTTTCCTCCCATCTTTATTCTTTGTTCAGTACAATTTTCCGCTTCAATCTTATTACTTTATCCAAATAATACTCTTGTTATGTTTTTATGTCAAGAGCCGATTAGATAGTTTGTCCATCTATTGTATACAATATTTGATGACAGCACCCCCGTCCCCTTGTCATAATATTCTTTTCAGCTTAAATCCGGTGTAGTCGCTTGAAACACAATGGACCATAATATTGTCTATCAAACCCTCTATTACATTTCTATGCCCTTCTTCCCCGTGAAGATGGCCGTAAACGCAAATATCTGCATTATAGTCTTTCATCAGTGAAAAAAATTCGTTAGGAAGTCCGTTATTGTTAAAGGGAGGATAATGAAGCATAATTATTTTTTTGCCGCTGACCTTTTTTGCTGCTTGAAGGGAAATTTTAAATCTGTTCAATTCTCTTAAAAATATTTTTTCATTGTCAACTTCCGCACAATACTCTTCCATTGTATCCCAACCTCTGGTACCGCAAATAACAACATCATCGTATTTATGAAAATTGTTTTTTAAAAACTTTATAGTTTTCAAATTCAGTCTGTCTAGTTGGGAGATAGTTGACCACCAATAATCATGGTTTCCCTTACCTATAATTTTCATGCCGGGTAAATTCTCGATTCTGATTAAATCCTCTAAGGCATCATTTAACTTTAAAGCCCATGATATATCACCGGGAATTAGAACCAAATCTTCTTCATCTACGGTATTTTTCCAGTTTTCAATTATCTTTTCCTCATGGTTTTCCCAATTGTCGCCAAATACATCCATTGGCTTTTCTTTTTTAAAGTCAAAATGTAAATCAGCGATAGCAAAAATTCTCATAATTATCCTTATAGTTTAAAATAGTTGAATTTTATATTCATTTGCTTTGAAAGCTCTGCTTCTCTTTCCTGGCATGTAAAGAGAATTACCTGTCTTCTCTCACTTTCTCTTGAAAGCATTTCTAATGACTTTCTAAGCCTTTTTGAATCATATTGAATAAAGCTGTCATCCAAAATCAGCGGGATATTCTGGTTGCCGCTTAAAATATTGCTTAGGGCTATACGCAGTGAAAAATAAAGCTGGTCCAAGGTACCTCCGCTTAAATTTTCAAGCTCTATTTTCCTGTCCTTTTCTTCCTCAGACATAACCGTAATATTCATATTTTCATCAATGTCAACACTTTTATATTTCCCGCCTGTCAAGTATGAAAAATTATCGCTTATTGAGCTTCTAAGAAGAGGCATAAAGTCACCTTTTATTGAATCTGATATCTTCGTTATTTTTTCTGCTGCAATTTCAGCTACTTTGATTTTATTTTTAAAGAAAGCGGTTTTTTCTTCATAAAAGCTGATTTCCTCTTCAATTTCCGCTAAACTTCTTGTGTTGTCTTCAATATCTCGTATTTCATGATGTATATCGTTTATATTTTGTAACAGCTTTGTTTTTTCTTCATTTAACTTGAAAATACTAAGTTGAATATCTTGCTTGTCAATTTCTTTGACTTCATCGGAAACATTCAAAGTCCTTTTTTTAAGCTCGTAATAGTCGGTGCTGCCAATTATATTTTCCAAAATTTTCTCGTAATATTCCCTGCGGTTTAAAAGCTCCTTGTATTTTTCATTCAGCTCAACTGCTTTCTTAAATACTTCTACATCATCCGCACCGTTTGCTTGAAGTATCATTTCCAAGCGTCTTTGCTCAAAGTTTATTTCCTTATCGAGCCTTGTTATATCGCGGTTGATTTGTTCGATTTTTTTGTTTAATTCTTCTGTTTGGAGCTTTACCGTGTCTTTACGCTTATAAGCTTCATTTATTTCAATTATAGTATCTTCTGACAAGGATAAGTTTAAAGTCTTTAAATTGTTATTGAGCCTTTCTTCTATTTTTTTATTATCTGCTGAAATTTCATTGAAAGTAATATCATCATAATTAAGAAGCTTGATTTTTTCTTCGTAAATGTTTTTTTCCTTACTTTTCTCTTGAAATTTATCAGCCATACTATTAAAGTCTTGACAATTGTTTCTTTTTAATATTTCATCTTTTTGTTTATTTAATTCATTGTTTGATAATGTATAATCAGCAAACTCGCATTCCATACTTTCAATTTCTTTTTTTGCGTTTATTGCAATATTTCTTTTTCTCCATGAAAAAGCATAGAATAAGATCCCTATCAAAAAACCTATTCCGCCGTAATAATAGTTGAAATTATTGTAAAAGTAAGCAAAGTAGCATGATACTGCCGCAGCCGATATGAATGCCGTTCCCAAAAGTCCCGTAAAAAGGCTTATCCCTCTTTGTTTTTTGCCGAATTTCTTCATCAATTCATAATTTTTGCTATCCGTTAAGACATTATTAATTTCTATTTTATGATTGAGCTCTTCAACTTCCCTGTAGTCATTAATAAAATTGTTAATTTCGTCTATATTAATTGAATTTATGCTCTCCCTGCCAGTTTTCATCTTCATTTTAAGAGTGTCTATCTTTTCGTTATTTGCCTTATATATGTCATAATCGATATTTAACTTATCTATATCAAACTCTTCGGGAATATAATTAGACAAATCAGATTCTATTAATTCAAGCTCTGAAATGCATTCTTCTTTTTCTTCAATCAATCTTTGCTTATCATTTTTCATTGAAGCCAGACTGCTTTCTGTTTCAGACGCTTCTTTGTAATCCTCCGCTGATACATTCGTAACATCATCTTCAATTAATTTAAGTTCATCGTTGATATTGTCTATTTCCTTCTTTACAGGCTGAGCTCTCAGGAATTTTTGCTTCTCCAAAAAAAGTTCATAATCTGAAATTTCCTTTTGTTTTTCTTCAATTTTCATATTCAGCTCATGAATTTTACTTTGAAGCTTTTTCTTTTCCATTGCCAAAAACATTACCTGTCTGTTTGAATTCATTGAACTTTCTTTGGCATTTCTGAGCTCTTCCAACCTAAGCGAATACTGACCCAGCAGTGTTTTATCATTATTTTCGCTTCCCGCTTCTTCTTTGATTCTATACAGGCTTTGCATAATTCTGTCGATTGAAATATCTTCATCTTTTGTATTGCTTAAATTTGTTATTTTATTTTTCAGCTCATCAGCCAATTCCTTTTCTGTTTTATTTCCAAGCTGACTGATACTTACTGTATTGTTAAATGATACTCTGTTTATATTAAAGAAATGCTCACCCGGAACACCGATACCCTCAACCGAATATTCATTTTCTTTTGTTTCATTTGTTTTTTTGAAAACCTGTATAGTATCTAATAGAAAATCTCTTGAAATTATATGTTTTTTCTCTTCATCCGCTATTTCAATGCTTCCCTTGTACACGGGGCTGTTCCAAGGTTTATATTTATTATACCGAGATGTATCTTCATCAAATCCATACATAACCAACTCAATAAAATTATGTATGGTAGATTTTCCTGTTTCATTTTCACCGAAGATAATATTAAATTTATTGCTAAAATGTATTTTCCTGTTGATAAACTTTCCAAAGGCTCTTAAATTCAGTCTGTTTATGTACATTTTATTTTACCACCTTTTCTTTTCTGAGAACTTCAAGTCCCAGTTTAAATGCCTGCTGCTGTAATTTATCGTCATTATCGTCATTTTTGTCAAATTGAAGTTTATAGCTTTCAATAATATTGAATTCATTGCCTTCATAATTTCTGTTTTCTGTATCATATATATAATTGTCTTCAAATTCTATATAATAAAAAAACTGTTTTGCCTCATTTTCAATTTCATCCATTGAAATATCGGCATTTACTTCACCCGTAAGCTCTATGCGCACATAATCCTTAATGTTGGAAAAAGTATCGCCGGAAAATTTAATCAAATCCAATATTTTATTAAAGCTGTATGAAATATTTAATTCAATTTGTCTATTTATAAATTTTCTTTTTGCAATCGGTAAAAATGAGTATTGTGTATTATTTTTTTCCAAGGTTCCCCTTATAATCCCATGTTCGCCTTCCTCATCAAAAGACAAAGGCTCAGGAGTACCGCAATACACAACATTGTCCGTTATTTGACGGAAGTTATGTCTTCCTCCAAGAGGACAATAATCAAACTTATTCTTTATTATGTCTATATTAACCGGCAATCTGTCGCTAGAATCGATATCGCAATGAAGCATGAGAATGTTGAGCTTGTTTTCATCAACTGATATGTCGTAAATGGGCTGGGTTCTTTTATTTTCTGCATGGTTGTCCCAACTTATTGAATAGATGCACAAATTGTTTTCGGGAAAATTCAGTTTCTCAACTGTTTCGGTATTTTTAATTATGTATACGTTATCCGGCCATTCTATATATTCATACATATTGTTAACATTATAAGGGTCGCTTTGACCGCAGGTAATTATTACATTTGTGTCCGGTATGGAGCTGAATTTCGAAGAAATTTTATTTAAACTTTTATAGCTTATATATTCTCCGTCCGTTAAATCCCCTGCAATAAACAAATATTGTACTTCCTCAATTTTGGCTGTCCTTATAATTTCATCAAAAGAATCCCATAATTCCTGTCTTCTTTTTTTGCGCTCTTTTAAACTGAAATTTTTAATATCGAATTTTTTCCCTAAATGCAGGTCAGATGTATGTATAAATTTAAGTTTCATAGCAGCTCCTTCGATTTATGTGAATATATAATATTTTACCACAGATAGTATACATCTTCAATATGATAGATAAATTTAATCATTGATTAGTCTGCCAATTCACAGAGTTTTTCCATGTCCAATATTTTAACGGAAGAGCGGTAAACTTCAATAATTTTTTCCTTTTGCATGTTGGAAAGCTCCCTTGACAGAGATGGTCTTTTAACATTTAAAAACTCGGCAAGTTCTTGTCTGTTCATGGGCATGTTAAATATCATGGAAT
>Ga0255342_1002051_pt1 | contig 26229 bp, 26 predicted proteins | sample wastewater_treat_3_FD_192416 | JGI IMG/M metagenome (GOLD analysis project Ga0255342, IMG submission 192416) | Wastewater microbial communities from Lulu Island WWTP, Vancouver, Canada - plant14 | ecosystem: Engineered > WWTP > Wastewater > Unclassified | place: Canada: Vancouver, British...
AATATCTTCATTTATGATCCGGGTTGCTGAAGCCAGGATAAAATTATACCGGTCTGTCCCTTCCGTATAAGAGGACAGTATTTCAGTATAATTTTCATCAATAGATAACTGTTTTAAAAACTTTACTTGTTCGCTATGCGTCCGGATTGACTTTGCAGCTTCTTTCCTCAATTCGTCGCCTGCCCTTTCAATGCGCCGGATTAATTTCTGATTGTGAAGCGGTAATGCTAAATATTTGCTTTTATAGTTCGGTGCGAAGCTGTATTTATAACATGATTCCCCTATTATTGCCTTTCCTGACCTTTTGATAATTTCAATTTCAATCAGTCCCTTTAAATACTTGTCGCCCTGAGGTACAATCTTTTTTATGAATGTCATTTTAAGCGGCGTTTCTTCGCTGTCTTTCTGAATATGGCAGGCGACAATTGAAATAATTTCTCTCAGATAATCCGGGGAAAATCCTTTTATCTCAGGTCGCAAAAGTGATTCAATGACCGGAAGATCCTGCAAAACTTTTTCAGGGATCAATTGATAATATCTATGCCGGGTGTTCACCGCTTGTTCAGAATTGCGTTCACCTTCCCCAGGCTAATGTTAAGTTTTTTAGAAATTGCTCTCTGACTTAATCCCTGTTCCCTTAAATCAAATATTTCTTCATAGGAAATATTCCTTTGTGTTCCTGCTTTTTTCTCCCAGTACCGGATATTATATTCTTTAAGTTTCTCCGGATGCTTGCGCCTGTATGCTCTTTGATATGCGTTTCTTAATTTTCTGGCTTGTTCTGATAATTCGTTCATTGTCGTAATGTGTTTAGTTAGTATTTAAAAAATTGTTAATTGTTTTTCTATTGTAGCATCCGGGAAGTTGAGAAAGGCAAATTCTTTAAATAGCTCCCTGGCTTTTGCGTCGTATATCTTACCGGCTGTAACTTCAGACCTGAAGCGGCCCAAGTTCCGGATCTTACCGTCAAAAGTTATTTGTACATGATATTTATTAAGATCCCTGTAAACTCCTTTATATCTTACCTTGCCTTTATGCTTTCGGCTGTTTCTGGCATTTTCGGCCCTGGTGCATACTCTCAAATTTGCCCTGGTATTGTTGAGCGGATTGCCGTCTATATGGTCAATATCAAATGAAGGATATTCTAAATTCATTATAATTCTGTGCATACCTATTGACCGGCCTTTTATTTTCGTGAAAACATACCTGCCGTTCATGTGCCATTTATACCGATCAATTAATTCCTGGTCCTGCTCGTCATATTGGCAAAAAAACTCCTGATTCTTTGATATAATGGTCAAATACGGCATTTCAGCAAGTTTTTTCAGTTGTGAAATACCTTCGAAATTTGCAAACAACTTGAAAAATCCTTGAAATTTGTTTGCAAATACATTTTATAGATTCTTCTATAATATTGTATGTCTGGTATTTAAAGACTGTTGGCCCTCTGTTGTTAGACCAGAAGCATAGTAAATTTGTCATTTTTGAAGCTGCTTTTTTGCTGACTTTGAAAGCCTGTTATCCATTATTTCAAGGGCAGAAGGGCCAGAAATTGTTCTTTGTTGCATCCATGCGGAAAGATCCTTCCGGCTGAAAACAAGTCTTTTGCCATAATAAGATCGAGGGATCTCATCCAACATTGATAATTTATATATCAAAGATTTTGAAAGACCGGTCAACTCACAGGCTTCAGATAGTGTTATTCGGTCCGGGAGCGGTTCCGGTGTCGGTAAGCTTTTTATTTCTTCAATGGTCTCTAAAAGGCAGTTTTTAATTTCTGCCCTTAATTCATCCTGATTAATTTGTAAAATGGTTGTCATAATTTTAAATTTGTTTAGTGTAAAAATATGCCCTGATACAGTTACGCCGGAGTTACTTTTCTGCAAAATAAAAAATCCACCTATTTGATTTATAGGTGGATAGCTATTTATAAAGTAAGGGTCAGTAAGTCACCTGTCAATAGGTGTCATTCTGTTAGAAATGCCTTACATTCATTTAAAATTCTCTGATATTCTGGCTTGTCTTTATGGTCGTGTTTTGCTTTATCAAAATTCTTTATTCCAAATCCATTTCTGACAAAATCATTAAAATTAAGATCTTGTTTTCTGTTATCCTGAATTGCTGCCAAAATTGCCAGCATTACAAGTCTGCTGGATCCCTCTTTTGCTTTCGGGTCCAGCTTCAAAGGATTTACAGGGGCTTCATTCGGGCAAAATCTTTTTATCCAGGTGTCCTCAGGCTCATTAAAACAGTCTTTATATTTCCTGAAAATCAATGCAATCCGTTCCTTTTCAATTATCGGTTTCAATCCCTCAGGATCCGGGCCAGGGTCTTTAAAATATAATCCCTGATATTTTGAAACAAATTCATTAAAAAGGTTGCTGCCAGGTGGAAAACTCAATTTGCCTTTTAATGGATCTCCGTTTTTCCTGATTGCAACAATTGTTCCCTCAATTCCCTCATTCTCTTTTTGAGTAATCAGATTCCCGGCAAGCTCAAATATTTTGCCCATAATAAAAAGGTAAGTAAACAATCCTGAAAATTCATCCTTAAAATCAATATAATCAGCCCCATGCCGATTTGTTAAGCTCTTAAATCTTTTCAAAAGAGGGATAAAATTATCAATGAATTTCTTTAATCCGGCTGCATTATTCTTTTCAATGTCAGTATTAAACTGAATTACTGAAAAGACAATTTCTTTTATTGTGTCGTCAATTTCTTTATTCATGATCTTAGTATTAATTAGGTATAAGTTTTTCAGCCTCTTTTCTCCTCTGGTCCTGTTCAAAGTGTGCCAGATAGTTTTCTGTCGTCTTAAGGTCGGTATGACCCAAAGATTCAGAGATAAAAGAAATATTAGCCCCGGATCGCTTTAAGACTGTTGCGTAACTATGCCGGGCCGTATAAGTGCTGATCGGATCCAGGCCCAGGGCCTTACTTATTGCGGCCATCTTTTTATTAGTCAGCCGGATCACATTCTGAATTATACGTTTTTCAACTATCGGATCCAGCCCCGGAGACAGAAAGGGAAAGATATGATCAGTCGGTCTTTTTGAAGGATTGCCCCAGCGTTTAATAATCTCTTCCATTTGAGGCAATAAGGCGGCTGAAATTTCCTTTTGCTTTTTGGTCGTTCTAATTGTCTTCTGCCTTACGAAATGAATTTCCCCCCCTGCAATATCCTTGTATTTCAGCTTAAGCATATCCCCGAAATTTATACCATTGCACAAATAAGAAAAATACCATAGATCCCGGCTCCTTTCTTCAGTCTCAGTAAGTAAGGGATAATCTAAAACGGCTTTAATCTGTTGCAATGTAAGGGCCATTTTCCGGCCTGTTGCGCTTCTGATCTCAAATTTACCCTTGCCGAAAGGATACTGGCCGTCGTTTATAATTTTCTCTTCCCTGGCTTCATTCATTACGGCCCTGAGGCATCCGAGATAAAACTTTGCAGTCGTTACGCTCTTCTGTATAGTCTTGCCCTTTATTGTAACTTCTTTGAGCAAATCATCTTCATACCCCTCAATCCAATCTATTGTAATATCTGAAAATTTGAGATCCCTTCCGTCATACGCCCGTATGCTATTAATGGCACATTCATAAGTTGAGGCCGTTCCGATTTGTCCATGCCTTTTTAGTTTTGCTATCTTGTTTTCAAAGGCTGCCAGGATACTATTTTTTCTGCCCCTGCTCAATCGCTTATGGAAGCTGTCCGGGCTGAATCCCTCCCCTTTTGCAAGCTCCTTAATTATGCCCTTAATCTTTTCAAAACCTGAATAGATCAAATCTCTGTTATCAATCAAGTCGCGTTTTTTTGTTGTTGGCATAGCTCGCCATTCTTCTTCAGTCAAATCAATTCCTGAGGTATGAAAGTAATATCTGCCATTAAAGAAGATCCTATATTTAACAGGATAGCGCAATTCAAAGAGAACCAAATCCTTTTCATCCTCATGTTTAGGTACTCTTTTTGCTCTCCTGGTATCAAAAAATATCTGGGCTGTTACCCCGCCAAGTGTGTATTTTTCCATGATTAATTATCATACTTTTCAAGATTAGACCCCTTTTAGTTTGCAAATTATTTGCAAACAACTTTTCTCAAATGTACCAAAATAATGAAACAATATGAAATGAAATAAAAAGATATTTATTAACAATATACCTGTATATCAATATATTTAATGACATATTGAATTAAAGTGAAAATTGATAAAAAAGGCTTGTTTATGGTTTGGGACCAGAGGGTCGCAGGTTCGAATCCTGCCACCCCGACAAGTGAGAATGAGAGAGTTACAAGAGTTTGTAGCTCTCTTTTTTATGCCATTTGCAAAATTGATCCGGGAAGACTCTTAAAAATTACTGGTGTAAAGACAGACTTGATTGGAATACTATCCAATATGCCAAAACTGGCAGATAAAACCACTATTTAATTTTAGTTTATATAATAAAAGTTACATATTCTTAAGAAATTAGGAGTAGTAAAATGAAAGCGGTAAAGAGTTTTAGAATCTGCAATCAACCTCAGATATATACCGGCATATCAAAGATAAAGATCCCAAGGCACTTTTACTATAACTCACTCTCTTTTTTGGAAAGGATGGTTTGGATTAAGCACTGTTTAGCAGGGAGAAACAAGGAGGAAACCAATAATGTTTTTTTTAGGATTCTTTTTATTTTGAGCTTTGTCAGTTGAGGGATTTAAAAACAGATCTCTGATGATATCATTTTTGTCAAAAACAGGTAACATATTTTAAATGATTACGTTTCATATTATATCAAGTATTATGTTGAACGAAATGATATATCTTTTATATTTAAATACAAGCATTTCGATACCTCTCAGCATAACAAAACATGATTAACATGACGTTTTTTTGTGTTTTATTAATACTATGTTTCATTTAAACACATTTATGATGAAAAATTTATTGTTTAAGAAAATTCTGTTGGTTCCTTTTCTGGTGACAGGTATTTTTGCATTATTCCTCTACGGTTGTGAGAAAGATAAAGATAACGAGGGTAAATCACTGGCAGTAACCGTGAATTTTACAGGTGATAAAGTTCCTTCAGTTGATGACGAACTGATGCTTGTGCTTTATTATTCTCCTTTGTCAGAAATTCTCCAGGGAACTGTCTCTCCCGGTGACATGCTGTTTCATACCCTTACGGCCAATGATATTACAAACGGGATAACACTTACCTTTACAGATCTCGATCCGTTCGCGACAGAAATATATGTCGTCGCTTTTGTAGATTCAGACGGTGATAATGATCCGGAAGATGGCGAATTAATAGAATGCTACCAGGATGTGGAAGTCTTTGAAGCCTGGTCCGGAGAAACAAATGCAACGAACGTGGCCGGGGAAACAGCGATAACCATTGACCTGGATAAAATTCTGACGATGCCCTCACTGGATGTTACCGTGAATTTTACGGGTGATAAAGTTCCTTTAGTCGATGACGAACTGATGCTTACGCTTTATTATTATCCTTTGTCAATGAGAATTAACAATCCCGATAAAATGCTGTCTCATACCCTTACATCTGATGATATTACAAACGGGATAACGCTTACCTTTACAGATCTCGATCCGTTCGCGACAGAAATATATGTCGCCGCTTTTGTAGATTCTGATGGTGATGATCCACTTGCGGAATGCTATCAGGATGTAGATGTCTACGAAGTTTGGTCCGAAAAAGCAAATGCAACGAACGTGGCCGGGGAAACAGCGATAACCATTAACCTGGATCTGGTATTATCAAATGAAATAGTATTAAAATAATAAAAAGTTGTTTTTGGTACTTATAAGCTGTGGCTGCCTTGTTTGAAGGCAGTCACAGCTTTTTCAATGCCTTTCTCCACACAAATCCTAAAATACCTGCCCACGCTGTCTGAGTAACACCTTAACATCGCGAATCATTGCCCAAAAACGCCTGGATTTTAATATTCAGCCTCGCGAAACACTTCCGGCCGGGAATCAGGAAAAAAGGTTCTGCAAATAAATATTACGGTCTGCAAATCCCGGCCACTTTTACTATAACTCACTCCTTTTTAGGAAAGGATGGTTTGGTTAAACACTGATTACCCGGGAGAAAGCAGGTGGAACCAATAGCTGTACCAGTCTTCGGATCTCAGACACTTAAAAATGTTAAAAATGTAATTATTTCTAAATACACATAGTTTTAATACTGGATTTTTTTGTAATCTTGTTATAAGGAATTTGAAAACATATAACTAAGAATAATCTTCCTTTTAATTATCATTTATTCATTAAATTAAAACTATTTTATAATGAAGAAAACCTTGTTGCCTTCGCGAACTTCGCATTACTGATAACACGATAGAGCACCTCTGGCTCCAGGTAATATCACAATGTTTGTAATCTCCTTTAATCCACTTCAACAAGCTGTGTGGTAGTATAAAGATGCCATAATCAGGTCTGAATAGATCAATTATGCATTGTACTTAAGAATATAAAATAAAAATCTGAACAATTGATGCATTAAAAAATGAAAAAGAAAAGTCGTGTTTTAATCATTCTTGCATTGTCTCTTACACTTCCGGTTGCCATGATTATGGCAATTATGACATTAAGTGTAGGGTGTAGTTCTTCCACATCCAGACCAGAAGGTCCATGTGATATCTATGCTGCTGATGGCAACCCATGTGTCGCTGCCCACAGCACCACAAGGGCATTGTACGCATCATATAATGGTCCTCTTTATCAGGTTATGCGCCAATCAGACGGAAAGACCCTTGATATAGGAGTTGTTCAATCAAGGAAGGGCAATCCGGGCGGATATGCCAACGCAGCCGCTCAGGACGCATTCTGTGCCAATACATACTGCTGGATCACTATTCTGTACGACCAGTCAGGCAAAGGCAACCATCTTTACCAGGCTCCCCGTGGCGGTACAGGTACCCCGACGGCCATGGGTGGGTTTAACAGTCTGCCGATCGCTGACATGGCACCAATTACAATTATGGGCCATAAAGCCTACGGCATCTTTATTCAACCGGGCATGGGCTTGCGCCAGAATGATCCGAAGGGTACTGCAGTTGACGATCAGGCACAGGGACAGTACTGGGTCGTTAACGGCCATCATTATAACACCGGCTGCTGCTTTAACTATGGCAACGCCGAGATTGATAGCCGCGACGACGGAGACGGCACAATGGAAACTCTCCACTTTAGCAACATGACTTATTGGTATCATGGACAACCTCCCGGGCCATGGATTATGTCCGATCAGGAGAATAACCTGGTGGGTTGTGTCAATGAATCTCCATACGATAAATACTGTCCGGATCTGCCAACCATCACCTGGCGTTTTGTAACTGCAACGATGGATGGCGAACCGGGACACTGGAGAACTATGGGCGGGGATGCACAGCAGGGAGATCTCCAAATTATGTACGATGGAGGCCGTATTATCAATGACAGAAGCAGTTATGATCCAATGCGAAAGCAGGGAGCTATCTTGTTGGGTAATGGCGGCGATAACAGCAATTCTTCGCAAGGCACCTTTTATGAAGCTGCAATGACAGCTCCGGGTACTTTCCCGACAAGGGCGACGAACCAAAAGATTCAGGCCAATGTCGTGGCTGCCGGGTACGATTTGCCACGTCTGAGCCTTGTCCCGGCGAATGCAACCGACATGCCTCCGGGACTCCAGACATTCTCCCCTCGGTCTTCTCAGAACACTACCGTGATGTTCACAAATACCACAGGAGCGCCTGTAAAAGACCTCATATTGAGCATATCCGTTCCCAAAGGATGGAATACCGTACTATTAAACTCTAAACAAACTGTTAAGAAATTTACTGATCCGATAGAACCAGGAGTCAGTGTGAGTGCAACTTTCACGGTTACTTCAGGTCCGGATACTTTCAACGGTGACCTTGTTGCCGAAGCCTCATGGAAGAATTCAGGCAACGGTAAGACCCAATCCGAGATTGCAATTGAGAAAGTCCGCAATGTTGACCCTGTCAAGATCAATGAGTTCCGTATCAGTGACGGTTCCAACAACACAACGAACTCATTCATCGAACTCTATAATGCCGGTAACAGTGAAATTGACATATCAAACTGGACCCTGACCATGCGCCCCCACCAGATGCCAATCTTCTCATCCATAAATATTCCAAAAGGTACAAAGCTGGCCTCAAATGGTTTCTACCTCTTAGGTCTGGCTAATTCAGGTCTGGCTGTCCCGGCGAAAAAGGGTGAATCAACCATTTATGTGAGAAGTACAACCGGCATGTCGGTCGGTGATGTAATTGAGATCGGCGAAGGCGCCAACATGGAAAGACGCACTATCACAAGTGTCGGTACAGCAGCAGGCATTCCTCCGGGAAGCTCCACAAGAATCCCTTCAGCTGCACCTGACAACCCTCCAACCATATGGCAACCTCTTCCTGACGGGCCGGTGATCACCATACCTAAAGGCTCAACAAACATACCTGTAGCCAGCGTGACAGGCTTTGAAGTTGGCCAGAAGATTGCCATCGGCTATGGCGCTACATATCCCGTTGCCTTGAATCCCATTGAAAAGTACGAAGTGGTCACTGTAACAGAAGTTGGGAAACCCGGAACACAGGGCTTCCTCTCGATGGATGCAAAAGCAGGAGATACAAACATCAAGGTGCATCCCATTGGTAACATATCGGTAGGTGACAAAATAAGACTGGACATTGAAAGTGAAGGTCACGGGATCGAGTGGGTCACTGTAACGAAGGTGGGCACACAGTCGGTTCGTAACACTTTCCGTGGTCCTCTGGCAGCAGATGAGGATCCTGGTACCGGACTCGATCTGGCAGAACCTTTGAAGTTCAACCATTCATCCAACCTGCCATTCGCCTGCAATGGAACCGGGATCACCTTTGAGCCTGCCACTGCTTTCGATCACTCAAGCAACGAGCCGGTCCTTCCCCTTGGTACCGGTATCACTCTCGACCAGCCACTGAGCAACGACCATGAGATCAATTCTGTTATTCGTAACGAAAAGGTAACAACTGCTGGCTACCAGGGAACTCCGGAACCCAACCAGTGGTTCGGCGGCCCGGCTTTCTCCACAATAGCAGGCAATATGGTATTGCGTGACGCAACCGGAAATGTTGTTGATGGTCTCAACTATGGTTTACACGTCGATCCATGGGCAGGAGAGGGTTATCATGGCAATACCGGAAGGGTAGGAAGCGGATGCAAAGCACCTTTACCTAACATAAACAACGGAACCAGTGCAGGTCGCTTCCCGGACGGCTCAGACAACGATAGCAATTGCCGCGATTTCCTGTTACAGAATACCTGTACAATGCAAGCCGCAGCAATGGCAGGTTCAGATAATATTAAAGTTTCAAGTGTGGCTAATTTCAGCCCTGGTCAGAAAATTATAATTGATAAAGACACAAATAGAGAGACCGCTGTCATCGCGACTGTTGGCACATCCGGGAGCACTACAACAATTACTGCCACCAGAGCAGGCACTACAGTTATTCCAGTTGTTGGCGTGGGAGGCTTTGCTGTGGGACAGACCATTATCATAGGCAGTGGTGGAAACCGTGAAACAGCTGTTATTGCTTCCATAACTCGCTCACAAGGCCGTCCTGGAAGACCGGATTATGTGCCGAACAACTCCTTCACACTGGCCAGTCCTCTCACTAAAGCACACTATGCAGGAATACAGGTCTCTGGAAGTGGTATTACTCTTACCTCGCCTCTGACCAGGACTCACGACATTGGCACACAGGTGGCCAGTAACATTCCCACACCAGGTGAGCCTAATCAATACATAAGATAAAATTAGTGATAACAATAATTAGGTTTTATTTTTAAGATTACAATTTTGACTCCGCTGCACTTCAGCAAACTGAAATGTAGCGGAGTCTTATTTTAGGGATTTCATAATATATCTGTTTGGTATCAGAAGATATCTCTTCTTTGATGCTTCTTCGAATTCTCTTGTTTTTAATAGCACCTGTTGTGTGGTGTTATTTTTCCGGGATGGCACCCGAGCTATTGGGGATGACACCTCCGGTGTCAGTAATGACAATGCACTTCAGTTTTGAGGGTTGCTTTTCCGGCAACTCCGGTCCCCCCAGGTGACGATAATGGCAATAATGCAACCAGCCCCGGTTTTACCGGGGTAAAGGGCAATAGCACCGAATCCACCCCGGAGGGGGGGTGGCCGTCATTAATCCACGTCAGATGATGATAATGGCAATAAGGCAGCCAGCCCTGGGGGCTGGCCATCCAGTAGCCCCGGTTTTGCCGGGGTAAAGGATAATAGCACAAGTCCACCCTGGAAGGGTGGTCGTCAGTAATCCCCGTCAGTATCCAGTAAAAAATGAAGGATATTGGAAGATGACTCTTCAGGTATCATGGATCTCCTATACGATGCAGACAAACAAAAATTCCCTGCAATAATTTGTTGAATTCAAACAAAATGTCGTTAGTACGCAACAAGAATCTATTAATCAGTAAATAGTATATGATTTTATTATTTCATCATAATTGGTAGTATAATAAGTGAATGGGCAGGGATAGTTAAGTTACCATTATTGATTTTTATTTTTTTCTCCTGAGGGGCTACACGGTTCGGATTGGTAATATCATTGAAGGCTTCAGTTGAATCACCTGAAAGTATAGTAGCAGTAATATTTCCATCAATACCATCAAGACCCAAATTACAAACAGCTTCTTTCTCAGGGTCTTTATTCACAATTGCAAAAACAAGCTGCTTTTTATCGTCACTACAAGTTACAACAGCGTCAATAGCAGGAACCGATTTGCCATTTTTAACAAGCATATCCGATTTAACAGAAACTGGCAAAACATTCGGTAGAAGCTTATTTGCGTACAGATACATCACATGATAGGTCGTTCGCTTCACAATCCCATCTGGGTGAACAAACAATGGTCCGCGTGTATTTACCACCGGTGCCATGCAAGCCATCACTACATATTCAGAATTACGAAGACATGCATTCAGGAAACAGGCTGAGAAAAGTGCATCCGCCATGGTATAGGTTGAATTTATATCGTTCTTATCTCTTGCTTTTATATCTTGTCCATTAACCCGATCACCTTGTCCTGGATGATGCCAGCCTCTTAAGTTCCACTCATCGTAAGCAATTTTAATTTGCTTGTCATAGCCTGTTTTTTTTAAAAGATCAATGGTTCTCTTAATTTGTATTTCAGGATCGGTTGTTTTCATCATGCAAGTCAGATAGTCTGAGGGTTTATTTTCCTGCCATAGCGGATCCCAGTAGCCATGTATAGATACATAGCTCAAGTGTTGCCCTGCCGTTTTCAGTAAAGGAATAGTCCAGCTACTATCGGGTAAAGCAGCGGCTAAAAGTTTAATGGAGTGGTCCACATTAAACATTAATTTTGCTGATTCCCTGACCAGGTAGCTCCACTCTTCCGATGTTTTTGCTCCCATTTCCCATGATCCATAATTTTCGTTACCAATGCTCCAGTATTTTACGTTAAAGGGTTCAGGATGTCCGTTGGCTATTCGCATCCGGGCATATTTACCCATATCTTTCAGGTTGCAGTACTCTACCCAGTCGCTCATCTCTTCGGCTGTGCCCGTTCCTGCGTTCGTACAGATGTAGGGCTCTGCACCGATCTTCCTGCACCAGGCAATATATTCATCCGTTCCAAAAGTATTCGGGTCTTCAACATGCCAGGCTTTATCATAAGCGGGTGTGCGATTTTTACCAACACCATCCAGCCAATGATAAGATGAGACAAAGCATCCTCCAGGCCATCTTACGACCGGAACTTTCAATTCACGCAAGGCTTCGATCACATCTTTTCTAAATCCCTGCTCATCGGATAGCTTTGATCCGGGTTCGAAAATTCCACCATAAATCTGACGATGAAAATGTTCGATAAACTGTCCGAAAATCATTTCACTGTATTTATGAGGATTTGACTCAAGATCTATTGTCAATCCGGAACTAATATTGTTTTGTGAAAATGAACTTTGCATTATCACAATACTTAATAATAGCGTTAATGATAATTTCTTCATGTTTAAATATTCTTAAATTCTACATATTGTTTCATGTTATTTTGGCAAAACAGAGGTCAATATTTAACCATTTCATTTTATGTAATTTTTATTTTGTCAGTGTGTCGAATTGCGATTTTGTATACTTGCTCCTACTCATTTTTATGAGTAATAAATATAATCAAAGTTACATATTCTTAAGGAATTAGAAGTAATAAAATGAAAGCGATAAAGAGTTTTAGAATCTGCAATCAACCTCTGGTATATCGGTATGTCAAGGATGAAAAATCCCCTGACCACTTTTACCGGAACTCATTTTTTGGAAAGGATGGTTTGGATTAAGCACTGTTTACCTGGGAGAAACCAGTCAGAAGCCAGTAATGTCTTTTTTAGGATTCTTTTTATTTTGAGCTTTGTCAGATGAGGGATTTGAAATCAGATCTCTGATGATACCATTTTTGTCACAATACTTTGCATAAACAGTCCCTTTGTTATGACATCCAATTGTTATTGTTGTTGAATCTAGCAGGGTGTATATTAATATTGCTAAACCTGAACCGCTTATCTTGTCTGGATATCCATACCTGGAAAAGATTGTATCATATCCCATTGTTGGTTTTATAGTATTTTCAAAGTCCGTAAGACTAAGCTGTTTTGAAGTCTTAATCTGATCTTGTGCGTGGATTGTTGTTGTAAACAACAGAAAAATAAAGAATAGAGTGATTTTCATAAAGTTTAAAGTAGTTTAAAAGATAAATCGCTATTGATTTTGCTTAAGCATAACGGTTTAGTTTAGCAATTCGAAAAGATCAAGTTATAACTACTTTTGATGCGGGCATTCAGGCCTGGATATGCACTGAACCAGCATTTTTTATACCATATGTTAGTGGGGCTTCAATATTTGTCAATTAATGGGAAACTACTTTTAATCCAATGATGGAGCCAATCAAAGCTATCAAAAAATATCTGAAAAAATCATGCCTCCAAAGATCCAATCAAATATAACATTTCTTACAATTTGTCTTCATTAAGCATGATTGCTTTTTACGTTATTTGTACGCCAGACTATCCAAGCATCAGATTGGTATGACTAATGTTTTATAACATCTAATTTAAGAACCAAATTTACAACATTCATCTATCTTTTATTGCTAGTAAAATTACTCTTGAAAATATTTACTTAGCAATTGCAGGTGTAAAATTTTACACCTATATTTGCATTGTAGATAATCACTCTATGCCAACTATTTTTGAAATTTTCGGACTTCGTTTTTTCTTTTTCTCTGGTGACCATGCCCCTATTCATGTACACGTTGTTAAAGGGGATGATGATGCCAAGATAGCTATAATGCCTGAAATAAAACTAATATATAACAACGGGTTGAAAGCGGGCGACTTAAAGAAAGCATTACAACTTGCCGAAATGTACAAATCAGAAATAATAGAGGTATGGAATAAATATTTTGACGAAAATGGAAACAATTAAAAATATATGGTTTGAGAACGAGCGTATTTATATGCTTGCTGATGATGACAAGGTTTACAGCCGTCCATTGGAAGCATTTCCAGTACTCAAAGAAGCAAATGATGCCCAACGATTGAAGTTCAAAATATACCTGAAAGGGAAAGCATTGCGTTGGGATGAATTAGATGAAGATATTCACATCAGTAGTTTTGCTGAAACCAAAGAGCCGGAATATCCCAACGAAATAGCGCGTATTTTTAGTCAAATACCGGAATTGAATGTAAGTGCGGTGGCTCGTTCCATTGGCATAAATAAAAGCCTGCTTTCCAGCTACATTTATGGCATGAAAAAGCCGTCGCCGGAACGTACGGAAGAAATAAAAAGTGCCATTAGGGAAATAGGACAAAATATGATTGCTGTTGTGTAGCTGACGCACTTTCCTACTGTTAAGCATCGTTTTTACGGCTACCACTATTATCGATAAACTGTATTGAGTTTTACCACCTGATCTCTATTTTCTTTGTCGTTATTACATCAGTGGGCTGAACAGCCTTGCAAAGGATTCTTTCATTTTCTGTCTGCGTGGACGGTTGTTCCATTCCTCAAGGGTTGTCTCTTTACAGTGGTCTATATCGTCAATAAACAATTGTTTCAGGCGGAGTGCGGTTTTTTCTTCATAAATAAATGCATTGGCTTCAAAATGCATGTCAAAGCTTCGCTCATCAATGTTGGCTGAGCCTACAATCGAAAGAAAATCATCGATTACTATCGCTTTGCTGTGCAGCATGCCGGCCTGGTATTTGAATACACGTACTCCCGCTTCCAATACGCCTCCCAGGAAGCTCGAAGCACTTAAATCCGTGAAGCGTACATCTGATTTTTCCGGAATCATCAGCCATACTTCGGTGCCACTCAGCGCAGCCATCTGGATGCAGCCTTTTACCAGTTCATTCGGCATAAAATAGGGCGTATGGATATACACATACTGCCTGGCCGCCATAATGGCACTGCAGATACCTTGCATAATGCCTTTCCAGTCAGTATCAGGACCGGATGCAACCGTCTGTATAATATTTTCATCAAATTTTGGTGGCTCAGGGAAGTATTTTTCATCGTTAATCAGCTCTTTTTTAACAAAATACCAGTCTATCAAAAACAGTTTTTGAATTCCATGAACTCCGGAGCCTTCTATTCTTACTACAGTATCGCGCCACTTACCTAACTCATCGCCGTAAATGTACCTGTCGCCAATGTTAACTCCCCCTGTAAATCCGATTTTCCCATCAATAACAATCAGCTTCCGGTGGTTTCTGTAATTGACTTTACTTCGTCCCAGTCTCAGGCTGAATGGCAAAAAGGGTTTAACATGCACGCCTGCCTGTCGTAATGAACGCAAATAATTTCTGGAAAGTCTTAGGCTGCCAAAGGAGTCATATATCATCCTTACACATACTCCTTCATTGGCTTTTTTGATTAAAAGCTCCCGCAGCTGATTCGATATGGTATCATCTTCAAAAATAAAAAACTCAATATGAACATGATCTTTAGCGTTGCGAATGGCTTCAAACATAGAGTCAAAAATATTTTCTCCTTCGGCATACACATCAATTTTATTGTGTGTATAGGCATCAGCTTCACTGTTCCTTTTCAGCATTTGAATGAGCTTCCGGAACTTAATATCTATCCCGCTGTCATCCAGTTCTTTAATATCAATAGCCGCACAAGGGCGTTGACTGATCCGCTGGATACTTTTTCGCGAAATCATTTTCCGTTTGCGGTAGTCCTGACCCAAAATCAAGTAGAGAAAAAGCCCCACGAAAGGAACGAAAATAAGTATCACCAACCACGCAACCGATTTTACGGGATTGCGATTTTCCAGTATAAGCACTGAAATTGTGGACAGTAAGATGTATATGTAGAATGCAATTAATATGGTTTCTAAAATATTGCTCATGGCGTTATTTTATATGATTATATTAATTTTTATTCAAATTTATATAAAATTATTTTTCAGAAACTTTCTACAACTCCCCCGCCTTGTACATTTCCGCGTATCGTCCGCCTTTGTCAAGCAACCCGGTATGTGTACCCACCTCTATAATAGAGCCCTTGTCCATCACTATAATGCGGTCCGCATCATGAATGGTGGAAAGCCTGTGGGCGATAATAAAACTGGTGCTATTGGAAGTTAACTCTTTCATGGCGTGTTGAATAAACAACTCCGTACGCGTGTCGACGGAAGATGTGGCTTCGTCTAAAATAATGATGGGCGCTTTTTTAATCATGGCACGGGCGATGGTCAGCAATTGACGCTCACCCTGACTGATATTTGATGCCCCTTCACTTAACATAGTGTCATATCCATCCGGCAAACACTCGATAAAGCTATCGGCATGAGCCAGTTTAGCCGCTGCTTTAATGTCTTCCAACGGCACATCACACAAGTCTTCTTCGCTTGAAATGGCTGCACCATAGGCAATATTCTCGCGAATGGTTCCGGAAAAAAGCCATGTATCCTGCAACACCATGGAATAGGCTTTTCTCAACTCATCGATATGATACTTTTTCGTATCGTGGCCGTCCAGAATAATTTTGCCACCCTCAATTTCATAGAAACGCATCAACAGGTTTACCAGCGTCGTTTTGCCAGCCCCTGTCGTGCCAACAATGGCCAATTGTTCACCGGGATTCACTTTCAGGTCGACTTTGTTAAACAACAGTTCATCGGTATAGCCAAAGTCTACTTCATTAAACTCAATCTCGCCGGTTGTTTTGCTAATATCAATGGTTTCCACGCCCGTTTGAACGGTCTCTTCCGCATCCAGGAAAGAGAAAATCCTTTCTGCCGAAGCCAGAGCAGACATGATGGTATTGAGGATCCCCAGCACCTGATTGAAAGGATTGCGCAACATCTGCGTATATTGGATAAAAGCCTGAAATGCTCCCAATGTTAACGCACCGTTAATCACGTATTTACCGCCTAAAATGGCAATCAACACATAGTTCGCATTTAAAATCAGGTCGCCCGCAGGCCTTGTAAGAAAAGAAACGAACGATGATTTCCATTCGCTTTCATACAATCTTTCATTCAAAACAGATATCTCTTCTTTCAACTCTTCACCCAGGCTATAATGCTTTACAATATCTTCACCGTTATATATCTCTTCTATCTGCCCGTTGAAATGACCGGTGAAATTGGCATTTCGTTTAAAAATAGGCTTCGCTCTTTTAACCAGATACCTGACCAACAGATAAGAAACAGGGATGACGATAAGTGCAAGCAAAGCCAGTGTGATATGAATGTTGAACATCATGATCACCACCCCCACCAGTATAACAACGGCAGTTAAAGAGCTGGTAAGGCCGGTTTGCAGCGTATTGGATACATTATCCAGATCATTGGTTAATAGCGATATTAAATCACCCGTGGAAGAGCGGTCAAAATAGTTTAAAGTCAGGCGATTCAATTTCTCCTGCATCTGATCGCGGATGGAGCGTATTAACCTTTGCGTCATCCTGACCAGCAGAACACTCGAAAAATAGTTTGCCGAGAACTGAACGATAAACAGGAGAATCAGAATTATTGCCACCTTTCGGAAAGCCATCCAGTCAAGCGCAATATCTTTTTGGAAAACAGAGGTTATGATATTGATAACATTCCCAATCAGGCGGGGAATAAAAATTTGAGCACCTGAAGCCAACAAGGTCAGGATGATGGCAGTAATAAAAAACCATTTGAAAGGACCAACATTTTTAAGTAATCTCAGAAATGTGCCCTTGCTGTCTTTTGCGTTGCCTGATGCCAGCAGACCCGCAACACGACCGGCGCCGCCAACCCCTCTTGAAACACCGGGCAAGCCATCGTCCCTTTTCTCTTTTGTCTGATTTGGATCTTGCATCATCCGGCTCCCCCTTTATCTATCCTCTTTTGTGAGCTAATGATTTCCTGATACACCTGGCATCTCTCTTCGAGTTCCTGATGGCTCCCCTTACCAACAATCTTTCCATTGTCGATAACAAGGATTTCATCCGCATCTTTTACCGTTGCCACGCGTTGTGCGATAACCAAAACACCTTTGTCCGACAGTTTTTTCTGAATGGCCTGCCTTACTTTCTTTTCGGTCGAGTAGTCCAGGGCAGAAAAACAGTCGTCAAAAACATAAAAATCGGTCTCTCTGATCAGTCCGCGGGCAATGGAAATTCTTTGTTTCTGTCCACCCGAAAGATTGACAGCATTTTGCGCGATATAAAAATCCAAGCCCTCCCCTGCCTGACGAAAGAAATCGCCCATTTGAACCATATCCAACACTTCCCAGATCTCTTCATCCGTCGCATCTTTTTTACCAGCCTGGAGATTGTCCCGAATGGTTCCAGAAAAGAGAAAAGTGCTTTGGGGAATATGCGTTATGATATGATTGATTTCCGCATTGGAGAGGCTCTCTATATTCTGACCTTTACAGGTGATTTGACCGCGATAGGCATCATAATCCCGCATCATTAAACGGACCAGGGTCGATTTACCGCTGCCCGTTGAACCAATCACCGCTTTGGTTTCGCCTTTGCTCAAATCAAAATGAATATCGTGTAACACGGCAGCATTGGAATTCGGATAGTAAAAATCGACATCCTCAAACCGCAGGACGTTTTCTTTTAATCCTTCAGTAGTCTCTTTAATTTGCAATACCTCCTCTTTCGATAGAATCTCCTGAATCCTGTCGATGGATACTTTCGAGCGCGGGAAAATGGTGATAATCGATGCGAATTGCTGAATGTTATTGAGGGCCATGATGGCGTATTCAATCAAACCGATCAATGCTCCCACGGTAATCGTTCCCAGTACAGCTCGCACACCTCCCAGATAAAGCAGGATGAGGATTAAAATGTTGGTAAAAAGCAAGACAAGGGGACTTAACAACATCATGGTCGATTCTGCCTGAACATTTGCCTGGCATGCCTCTTTCGTTGCCTCCCGGAACATTTTCGTCTCGTAACCTGACTTGTTAAAAGCTTTCACCACGCGAATGCCCGTCACGTTTTCTCTGAAACGCTGGTTCATCCGGTCTATAGCATTACGAATGCGGCTATATTTTGGAAGGGCTTTTGATGTTAAGCTAAGCGCGAGAATAAAGATAACCGGTATGATGATCAGGATGATTGATGCCATTTTTGCATCAATGGAAAATGAGATAATCACCGCGCCAATTACCGTGATGGTTAAAGTGTAAATTTTGCGCAACGACATATCAATAAGTATCGACACCTGCTTCACATCATTTACCGTTCTGGTAATCAGGGTAGAATTTGAGAAGCCTCCCCTGGTCTCCCTGGACCAATCGATGATTCGTTCAAACAGATCGCCCCTTAAATCCCTTGAAATACCCGCCGTTACCCTTGTCAGGAAGTATATCGATATCAACAATGAAACAATGTTCACAACGGTTGCCAGCAACATAAGCATACCACGATTTACGATTTCGTTCATATCGTTCACCATGATCCCGTAGTCGATAATATCCACCATCAATCGTGGAATCGCAAGTTGCGAAAGCACCCAAATGGTAGCAAAAAACAGTTGTCCGACAATTAACGTGGAATATTTTTTTGCGTATTGGAATATCATGTTATTTAGCAACATTTGGCTGCATGGTGTCAACCTCTGAAACCCACAATGTATTATGCCATTTTAAGCGTTCCCGTTTTATTGATTTTTACGATATGTGAAATCCGAAATGCCAATGTTTTTATACGTTTCTTTCAAGGCCTTCTCATCATCAGAAATTACCAGCAATATATCGTTGGGATGCAGTTCGGTTTGTCCTGTCGGTACAAAAAAGTTTTCGCCCCGCTTTACCATAACTGCCAAGGTCTTATCGGGAAAAGGCATCTCCATCAGGTTTTTACCGTAATTCAATGTCTCTTCGGTAATCAGGATCTCCGTCATTACCGACTTTATTTCTTCCGAAAAGTCCACGTCAAAATCCTGAAAGGATCTGTATTGTGTCGGTTTTTCAGCCAAGCCAAGAAAACGTGCTATCGCCGGCAAAGTGGTTCCCTGTACCAGTAACGAAACAAGAGTAAGCACAAACACAATGTTAAAGATCAATCGCGAACCGGGAACTCCGGCAGCCAGGGGCAAAATGGCGAAAATAATGGGTACTGCACCACGCAATCCCACCCACGACACATATAGTTTATCTTTAAAACCCACTTTCGGGAAAGGGATCAAACATAAGAAAACCGTAACAGGACGTGCGAATACAATCATAAAGAAAGAGATAATAAGCGCAGGAACAATTACCTCTACCAACTCGCTCGGATTAACCAGCAAACCGAGTGTAAGGAAGAGCAATATCTGACTCATCCACGCGAACCCATCCATAAATCTCATGGAAGAACGTTTGTGCACAAAACGGGAATTTCCGATTACCAAACCGGCAATGTAAACCGCCAAATAGCCGTTTCCTTTTAAAAAGTAGGTGGCAGCAAAGATAAACACACCAAAAACAAGAAGCATTATTGGATAAAACGAATCGTTATCCATTTTAACTCTGTTGATGATTCTCACCGCCAGACGTCCTAATAAAATCCCCATTCCGGCACCTACAATCAACTGAACTACCACATTTATTCCCACCATCAGGTAGTTAGGATTATCACCAGATTGAATAATATCAATAAACATTATCGTTAGCAAATAAGCCATCGGGTCGTTACTACCACTTTCCAGTTCAAGCATCGGGCGCAGGTTGTTTTTCAGTGTCAAGCCTTTAGACCGCAAAATCGCAAAAACAGAAGCCGAATCAGTTGACGAAACTGTTGAAGCAAGCAGCATACATGAAAGAAATCCTAAGCCTAAGGCGGGAAAAAATCTGTCGGTCATCCAATACGTGAACAAGCCCGTAAAAACAGCTGTCATCAACACTCCCAAAGTGGCAAGTACCGCTCCGGGACCGATAACAGGTTTAATTTCCGTAAACCGGGTATCCAGCCCCCCCGAAAACAGAATAATGACCAAACAAACCGAACCTATGGCTTGTGCCATTTGTATATTTTCAAATTCTAATCCGAACCCATCGGAACCGAATATCATACCCACTAAAAGAAAAAGCAATAAAATAGGCACCCCAAAACGATTCCCCGCTTGCCCTACCAGCATACTGATAAAAAACAAGGCTGAACCGACAAGTAATACGAGTTCTGTTGAAATGGTCATCTATAATTATTTAAAAAGAATTGAACTATTCCGATCAGCCAAAAGTGCATATGACAAGGTTACTTAGACTGTTCAGTAGCCTGAAAGAGTCTAATGTTAATGAATCATCTTTTAAGTTTACCGATGTGCTCATTTTTATCATTACCGGAAAATCGCAACAAAAGTACCACATTCGTGAAAAATAACCAATAACAGAGGTATTTCATTTCAAAAATAGTTCGACATTTCTTCTGTATACGTCAGTAAACCAATAAACTGAACCATTGTGGGTTTTGAATCCATAGTGGTTCAGTTATTCTGATGGCATAAAATTGCAGAAAGGTTTGGTTCCTGGATATTGTAAATTTGCGGCTTCCAGTTGATCATCAGCAAAAATAACGGCAGAGGAGCAATTTATAATTAGTAATCAAGCTCCGATATATATACCGGTATGTCAAAGATAAAAGATACCGGAGCCATTTGTTATAGGTTTAACATTCAATTTCTTATCATAATAATGAGCAGAATTATGATGATTTAATATATGGATCTAATGCAATTACTATACATGACATTCCGGAAACAGGTTGTACAATTGTTCTTAATTTATAATTTTGTGACTCAGGCGAATATTGTTTTTTTTGAGAAATCTAAAATATGAAAATGAGAAAAATACTTTTTGCAATAACAATACCGGTTTTATTTGTTTTTGCAGGATGCAAAACACCTGCCCAGAGCAAATTTGAGTGGCCATGTTTCCATGGTCCGGACCGCACAAATAAATCAAAAGAAACAGGACTTGCTCAAAAATGGCCCGAGGGGGGGCCTGAACTTATTTTAACGATAGAGGGTCTCGGAGAGGGTTTCAGCTCTGTTTCGATTGCCGACGGACTTTTGTTTACCGCCGGAATGGAAAACGATCAGCCATTTGTCTGTGCATTTGATCTTAAAGGCAAGCTTATATGGAAAAGACCTTCAGGAGGAAAGTGGTCAACTAGCGCCCCATGGGCAAGTTCATATATTGGCCCGAGAAGTACTCCAACATACGATAACGGTATTGTATATTTTCTTGGTGAGATGGGTCTGCTGGCAGCATTTGAAGCCAAAACAGGCAAGTTGAAATGGGAGGTCGACCTGGCACAGGAGTATGATGCAATGCCTACTGAATACGGCTATTCCGAATCGGTCATGATCGAAGGTAATAATCTATATGTCAGACCTGCCGGGAAAAAAGGGCATCAGGTTTGTCTCGATAAAAATACCGGTAAGCTTATATGGGCCACAACAGAGATTCCCGGTGTTGAAGGATACACATCAGCTGTTGTAGCTGATCATGGGGGTTATCATCAAGTGATAGGAGGAAGTTCAATATGTTATTATGGGGTAGACTCAAAAACAGGAAAACTACTATGGAAAGTTGATGTTGTCAATCAGCAAGAGTGTAATATTTCGGATGCCGTCTTTTATAATGGTTATGTGTTTATCGGGAGCGGCTACGGATTAGGCAGCATGCTTTACAAGCTGAATGTGTCGGGAAAAGAGATCAGGCCTGAAAAAATATGGCAGTCATCTCTGATGGATAATCATCATGGTGGTATTATTTTTCATGACGGATATGTTTATGGTTCAGGGAGTAAAGCAAGGGGATGGTTTTGTCTCGACTTTATGACAGGTGATCAGAAATGGAGAGCAGGTAATGATGAGGGATGCATTACTTTTGCCGACGGTATGCTCTATACTCTCGACCAGAGAGGAACAATGAGGCTTGTCAGGGCAACTCCCGAAAAATATGAGGTCGCTGGAGAATTCAAGCTGCCATCGGGAGGGAAAGGTATGTACTGGGCTCATCCTGTGATATGCGATAAGCGGCTGTATATTAGACATGCAGATAAGATATTCGTGTATGATATAAGCTGACTGGTTTTTTCAGTTTTATCAGAATCTGCAATCAATCTCTGATACCTGCTTGTCTGGAAAAATACAATTTGCCGACGGGTAAGTACGATTATCCTTCTGTATCCGTTCCTCATTAAGCTGAATATAAAAGTAACAAACTGTTTCAGGACAAGACACAACCATTACTGACCTTTCCTACGGGAACTGAGCTTGCAAATTACACTGAAACCGCTATGTTTTATGACCACTTGTTGTGAACAGTACTTCACTGCTCCTTTTTTAGAATTTCTTCAATCTGAAATTTATTGTCTGGAAGATAATTTGATGCAACATCCCAAAGTATTTCATAATCAATGCCGAAATATTCATGTGATATTTTATTTCTCATCAAATACATTTCCTCCCAGGGAACCATTGGATATTTATCTTTGATTCTTAAAGGCATATTTTTAGAAGCCTCTCCAATAACCTCAAAGTTTCGAATAACAGCATCCACAGTTTTATAATCATGCTTGAAATCATTAAAACTTAATCCATTGATATATTCAGCAACTCTGTTCATTGACAATAACATGTCCTCAAGAAACAACCTGTATGTACGGTCTTGCTTTTTCATTAAACGTAGGTGACTTGTTTCAAGATTGAATCTTTGATTTGAAACTTAAGAGCATTCTTTGTCACCAGATCAATTTTCCTTTTGAATATACTTTCAAGATACAATTCAAGTGAAAAGAATTTCCATCCGATAGGTCTCTCCAACTCAACAAGGATATCAACATCACTGTCTTCATTGTGGGTATTGTCCGAAAATGAACCAAACAAACCTATTTCCTTTACAGCATAATCCCTGTACAAAGTTGGTTTCAATTCTCTTAAACGAGATAATATATCTTCTCTATTCATCATAAAGCAAATTTACAAATTTCTTGCTTATTATCGGAGTGTTTGATTTTCTTAGCTCTGTTTCAGGACGAGATAGACAAGCAAATGAAATATACCGACCTGTTATGCTGAGTGCTTTAGTTCAAATCCAGAATGATCATCAGGTTTTCTTTGACTTTATTAGACAAATTTTCAGGTAATTCCCCAAGTTTTTTTAGTAGCCTTTTATTGTCAATTGCCCGCAGCTGATCAATCATTATGTCGCAGTTTCCGTTCAAATTTGCTGTACCCTTTTTAATATGAACTCTTAAGATTTCAGATTCTTTCTGAATATTTGTGGTCAAAGGACATATTATAGTTGAAGGGTGAGGTATCTTATTAAGAAGATTTGTTTGAACGATGAGCACAGGTCTGGTCTTACCCGGTTCTGTACCTATTTGAGGGTTCAAATCAGCTACCCAGATTTCAAATCTTTTAACTTGCATAATCTATCTCCTCGAATTCATTAAGTACAGAAAGAGACTCGTCTTTTACAAGGGCTGATTCTTTTTTGAGTTTTGATTCCAAGATTTTACGCCTCTGAATTTTGTTATAATATTCCAGAGCCTCATTTATGTACCTGTTTCGAGGTTTCTTAATTTTGGAGAGAATATTCTCGGTTTCTACGAAGATCGAATCGTCAATTTTTAATGATATTGTTTTCATGACATAAGCATTATTCCACAAATATATATAATATGTATATACTACAAGTATATTTAAATAACATTTATCATAAGTGTTTTGGCATTCAGCATAAGGGCCCTACAATATGTATTGTTGGCGTCCCGATGCATCGGGATGGCACACCGTGCCTTGTGCCGAACGTAAAGAGGTCGGGGTGTCTTTACCGTCATGTTGGCGTGTTGAATTTGTCGTTTCGTTACAAAGTTCTCGGAATAGGCAAAAACCCCCGATAAACTAGGGCAAGCGTTACACCAATTGCGTATTAGCTTGTGCCGCCATTACAAATTTGTCGTGATGGCCCAAAAGTTTTCGCAGCCAAAAGGCGGTTGCATATACCGACCTTTAGGCACAGTAGCAATTGCTTTAAAAACTACCTATTTGCCGTTTTTAACTTCTTCAGCTTTTTGCTGTGCTAGATCGTTGAAATCAAAAAGTGGTAAAATATACCTATCGTATGGACCTATTGCTGAGATTGATGCTAAATGCGATCTAATATGTCCAATGATTAATGGGACAGCAGAGCGTGATAAAAGAGAATCCCTATCCTCAGATTTCAAATCATCAAGGTTATCAAAATGGAATAAGCCTTCTGCAACAATATTGAAGCAATAACCTGGCGTAGGATTTTGCGGATCATTACCATCAATACTAACTACAACTTTGAATTTGGATTTATCTTCAATCTGCTGAAGAATATTGAAGTCAATATCAATTGAGATTGACTTAATGTCACCATTAAATCCATCAGGAGCAGGAACAGCAATTAAACTACTTGCAACTATATATATGTCGCTAAGTAATAAGGGAGATTTTTTTGGTTTCATCCTTTATGCAGGGATTTTTTCTTTTCTAGGAAGTCTCTTAGGGTTATAAAGTTGTTCTCTCTCAGAATCTATGAAATCATGTACTGTAGGTTTTCTTTGAAAGCTACATGAGACTTTTTCAAACTGGAATCTCTTATTATCAATAGCGTCTAGTTTAAAAGATACATTTAAGGCTTTTTGAATTTTAGCCAATGTTCTAATATTTAACATTTTGTTCCCGGAAAACAATTGGGAAACATAACTCTTTGAAGAATCAAGGATCTTAGATAGCTCAGTTTTATTAACGTCCTTTTGTTCCAAAAGCCCTTCAATAACGGCGATGAACCTTAAATTAAGAAGTTCCTCCTCAAATTTTGATTTTTCTTTGAGTGACTTGAATTCAAGCATTTGATTAAGCTTTTCCAAGTCATTCTTCTTTTTAAAATTCATAATTATAAGTCTTGATTTTGTTTATTATTTCAATGATTCTCTTATCGTCTTGATTTCTATTTACCTTCTTAAGAAAAGGAGAAATCATTACTACCTTTTTTCCATCTTGGAATATTTCTCTACAATAAATTCTATACTCTTGATTTTTCGAAATTCCTGATTTAACTTTAATTGCTGTTACATTTTTATCTTCTATCTTATAAATATTATCTAGATAAATATTTCGTAGAATTACGGCTACTATCGTTTTTATTCTCTTTCTACCCGCATTTTTTAATATTTTCAAGATCTCCTTATAAGTTTTATCGTTTTCAATGTCAAAATAAATTTCAACATTTGAATTAGATAGTTCTGCAAGCTCTTTCCTGAAGTTCGATGTGTTAAATATTTTTGTTTTTCTACCCACAAAGTTAAGCTATTGGTTAACTATTCCAAATTTTTTCCAATTTTTTCCGAAAAATTTCCTATAAAAGATTTTGAATAATACAAAGTTTATATTTTCTCGATAAATTAAATCGTTCATTACTTGTTTGTTATTAACATTATTCTGTTGCTAAATTGTTGGTAATAAAGAGTAGTATTAATTGCGTTTATTATGAAAAATGCTGTGTGTGTGGCTATTGTGCCTAGCTCGTTTTTACGAAAAATAAATATAATACATAATATGCCAAAACCGGCAGATAAAACCACTATTCAATTTTAGTTTATTTAATCAAATTTACATATTCTTAAAAAATTAGGAGCAGTAAAATGAAAGTTCCGGCATCTCGTATCTTTGATCTCTAAAGCTATGGAAA